>Ga0209580_10000050_pt1 | contig 130787 bp, 108 predicted proteins | sample Coa_R1_5_FD_187153 | JGI IMG/M metagenome (GOLD analysis project Ga0209580, IMG submission 187153) | Surface soil microbial communities from Centralia Pennsylvania, which are recovering from an underground coalmine fire - Coalmine... | ecosystem: Environmental > Terrestrial > Soil >... | reverse complement strand
CCGAGCTCCTGGTCGACGTTGGCTCGCTCAAGCTCGACGGCGCCGGCACCCTGACGCTGGCCGGCACCATCACCGGTCAGGCCGCCAACGCCGGCAACGAGCTGGACAACTTCGACAACACCATCGTCGGCTCCGGCACCATCAGCAACCTGCTGCTGCTCGACAACAGCGGCACCATCGAGGCGTCTGGCGGCCTGCTCACGCTCACGACCGGCAACACCATCGACAACGATGCCGGCGGCATCTTGGAAGCCTCCGCCACCGGCACACTGACGATCGCCGACAGCCTCAACAATTTCGGCACGCTCGAGACCAACGGCGGCACCATCGACTTCCAGGGCGGTACACTCGACAACGACAGCACCGCAACCGGCGGAGTCGTCATCGATCACACCTTCAAGGTCGATACCGGTGCCGGCACGCTGACGCTGAACGGCGGCGGCACCGTGACGCTGACAAACGGCACCGTCGAGGGCAATGGCAGCGCCGAAACGCTGCACAATGTCAACAACACGATCTCTGGCTACGGCACGATCGGCGGTTCCGGCCTGGCGCTGATCAACGACGGCACGATCAAGGCTTCGGGCGGCACGCTCGAGATCGTTCCCGATATCAGCGGCACCGGCACACTCCAGATCGCCGGCGGCGCCACGCTGCAGCTCGACGGCTCGACCCCGGAACAGATCACGTTCCTCACCGGCACCGACATCCTGGTGCTCAACGATACGAGCGGCGCCGTCAACACCGTCGATGCCGTATCGACGGCGAATGGCACGTTCACCATTCAGGGCAGCGGCAACGTCAATACAACCGCCGGCGATGGTATCGATTTCACCGCGTCGGGCGGCACAACGCTTAATCCTGCCATCATCAATATCGACACCGGCGGCTCGATCACCGGACACTTGCGCGGCATCGCGGTAACGCAGAACGGCGCCGGCAATATCACCATCGATCCGAGCGGCACTGTGACTGGCAATGCCGGCACCGGTATTTTTGCGCAGAACAACGGCGTCAGCGGCGACATCGTGATCGACGGCAGCGGCAATGTGGCCGGTACCGGCACCGGCCACAACGGCATCGTTGCGCAGATCACCAACGCGTCGAACAATGGCAGCATCACCGTCAGCCAATCGGGCGCCATCAGCGGCGGCCAGGACGGCATCGAGGCCATCGACGGTAATGTAATCAGTGGTGTCCTCCAGGCCGCCGGAACCGGCAATGCCACGGTAACCACCGGGACCAACGCGACCATCACCGGCACCAGCCGCTATGGAGTCTTCGCGACCACTGGCGGCACGGGAAGCATATCGGTCACGACGTCGGGTTCTGGAACTTTAATCACATCCGGCGCCACAGGTATTCTTGCGGTCAATCAGGCTCCCGCGACCGTGGACTTTACCGGCGCGAGCAGCACGGTGAGTGTGACGGCCACTGGCACAATCAACTCCGGCGCCGCGAACAACGGCAACGGCAGTGCACCCGCAGGGATCGACGCCGGCTACCTGAACAGCAGTGCAATCGGCAACGTGACCGTCGACAACTTCGCCAACATCACGGCGGCAAAAGGGTTTGGCATCTTCGCGTTCATGAACGGCACCGGCGCCGGAGACGTGAAGGTGACCGATGAGGCTAACACCCAGATCACGGCGCTCCACTCGGCGACCGGGGTAACGACCGGGGCCAGTAATCCGGTCGGCATCAAGGCCACGAGCAACGGCACCGGCAGCATCACGGTCATCACCTCGGCAAATGACGACATCAACGCCGGCAGTGACGGGATTTTGGCCAAGAACCAGTCCAGCTCGATCGGCGCGGCGGCAAACAGCCAGATCAGCATCACCGCTCGTGGCACGATCGAGTCGGGCACCATCCCCAACAATAATGGCAGCCAGCCGGCCGGCATCCTCGCCAGTTACGGCGGCGGTTCAACCGATACCCCGAACACAAACGTCTACGGCAACATCGGTATCGATAACTTCGCCACTATCACCTCGACCGGCGGCGACGGCATCCGCGCCGCTGACTATGGCGTCGGCAACATTACGATCACCGACGAAGCCCCGACCGCGCCAGCGACGACCCTGGAGATCCATGCCAAGTCCGGATCGAGCCTCGAATACGGCATCGCCGCGGACAACTACGAATCCGGCAATATCACGATAACCACCTCGACCGGCGATGACATCAATACCGGCAGCGCCGGCGGCAGCGGTATCCGCGCGCTCAATCTGGCCACCACCACTTCGGGGGCCAACAGCACGATCAGTGTGACCGCCCATGGCACGATCGAGACCGGCAGCATAGCCAACGACGCCAAATTCGCCTCGCTGCCGGCGGCGGGCATCTTGGCGGGCTATCTGGGTTCGGGTACGACCAGCACGCCAACCGCACAGGCGAGCGTTCTTGGCGCTGTCGACGTCTACAATTATGCAACGATCACCTCTGCCGCCGGCGACGGCATCGAAGTGCTGAACTATGGCACCGGCAGCATCACCGTCGACAATTACGCGGGAGCGACAGTCACCGGCCAGATCGGCCTTTCCGCATATTCGGTCGCAAGCGACACCATCACGATCGACAACAGCGGTACGATCTATAGCAACGGCAGCGCAACCAACGCCGTGGTCCTGATCAGCCAGAGCGCATCGGGCACCGCGACACTCACCAACGAAGCCGGCGCGCTCATTGCCAACAGCTCGCTTTCGCCTTCGGATCTCGCCATAGAATCGACCGGCGCCGGCAGTGTCACCATCTACAATTACGGCACCATCGACGGCACCATGTCGATAGACGCCACCTTCGACAATGAAGTCGGCGGCATCTGGAATGTGTCCGGCACCAATGCGTTCGATGGAACCAGCACGATCATCAATGCCGGCACCATCAACATCGAAGGCAATACCACCTTCACGACAACCGGAACTCTGGCGTTTAGCAACAGCGGTACCATCAATCTCCAAAGCGGCAACCTGACGCTCACGACGCTGTCGGGCACCGGGAATGTCGTGCTGGGCGCCAACACATTGACGCTGACGGCAGGGACCGGCAGCTTCTCGGGCGTGATCTCGGGCACGGGCGGACTGACGGTCGACGGCACCGGCACCGAGACGCTGAGCGGGACCAACACCTATACAGGCGCCACCATCATCGGTGCGGGCGAGACGCTGGCGCTGTCGGGGTCGGGCTCGATTGCGGCCTCCAGCGGCGTCGCCGATGCCGGCACCTTTGACATCTCGGGCACGACTGCGGGGGCCTCGATCACGACGCTGTCGGGAGCTGGCGGCGTGACGCTCGGTGGGAAAACCCTGACGCTGACCAATGCGGGCGACACGTTCTCCGGCATCATCAGCGGCAGCGGCGGCGGGCTGACGATCTCGGCCGGCACCGAGACGCTGACCGGGGCCGACACCTATAGCGGGACGACGACGATCGCGAGCGGCGCCGACCTTACGCTTGGCACGGGCGGCAGCATTGCGAACTCCGCTGTCGCCGACGCGGGCACGCTGACCCTGACGGCGTCGTCCTCGGCAAAATCGCTGTCGGGGGCCGGGAATGTCGTGCTGGGCGCCAACACGCTGACGCTGACCAATGCGGGCGACACGTTCTCCGGCATCATCGGCGGCACCAATGGTGCGCTGACCCTGACCGCCGGCACCGAGACGCTGACCGGGGCCGACACCTATACGGGCGTAACCACGATCAACGGCGGCAGCCTGGCGCTGTCGGGCGCCGGCAGCATCGTGGACTCGAGCAATGTGTCGATCAACGGCGGCAATCTGGACATCACGACTGCGAGCGGCGACGAGACCATCGTGACGCTGTCGGGTGTTGCCGGCACCACGGTGACGCTCGGCGCCAACACCTTGATCCTGAGCAACGCCAGCGGCGACTACGAGGGCGTCATCAGCGGCACGGGCGGGCTGACAGTGACGGCCGGCACGGAGACGCTTTCGGGCATCAACACCTATACGGGAGCGACCACGATCGGCGGCACGGGCAGCTTGGCGCTGTCGGGGTCGGGCAGCATCGCGGCCTCCAGCGGCGTTGCCGATGCCGGCACCTTTGACATCTCGGGCACGACTGCGGGGGCCTCGATCACGACGCTGTCGGGAGCTGGCGGCGTGACGCTCGGTGGGAAAACCCTGACGCTGACCAATGCGAGCGACACGTTCTCCGGCGTCATCAGCGGCAGCGGCGGCGGGCTGACGATCTCGGCCGGCACCGAGACGCTGACCGGGTCCGACACCTATAGCGGGACGACGACGATCGCGAGCGGCGCCGACCTTACGCTTGGCGCGGGCGGCAGCATTGCGAACTCCGCTGTCGCCGACGCCGGCACGCTGACCCTGACGGCGTCGTCCTCGGCAAAATCGCTGTCGGGGGCGGGCACTGTCACGCTCGGCTCGAACACGCTGACGCTGACCAATGCCGGCGACACGTTCTCCGGCGTCATCGGCGGCACCAATGGTGCGCTGACCCTGACCGCCGGCACCGAGACGCTGTCGGGCGCCAATCTCTACACCGGCGCGACCACGATCAACGGCGGCACGCTGGCGCTGTCGGGGTCGGGCAGCATTGCGGATTCGAGCAATGTGTCGATCAACGGCACCGGCAATCTGGACATCACGAATGCGACCGGCGCCGAGACCATCGTCACGCTGTCGGGTGTTGCCGGCACCACGGTGACGCTCGGCGCCAATACCTTGATCCTGAGCAACGCCAGCGGCGACTACGAGGGCGTCATCAGCGGCAGCGGCGGGCTGACGGTCTCGGCCGGCACCGAGACGCTGTCGGGCGCCAACACCTATACGGGCGTGACGACGATCGCGAGCGGCGCCGATCTTACGCTTGGCACGGGCGGCAGCATTGCGAACTCCGCTGTCGCCGACGCCGGCACGCTGACCCAGACGGCGTCATCCTCGGCAAAATCGCTGTCGGGGGCGGGCACTGTCACGCTCGGCTCGAACACGCTGACGCTGACCAATGCCGGCGACACGTTCTCCGGCATCATCAGCGGCAGCGGCGGCGGGCTGACGATCTCGGCGGGCACCGAGACGCTGACCGGGGCCGACACCTATAGCGGGACGACGACGATCGCGAGCGGCGCCGATCTTACGCTTGGCGCGGGCGGCAGCATTGCGAACTCCGCTGTCGCCGACGCGGGCACGCTGACCCTGACGGCGTCGTCCTCGGCAAAATCGCTGTCGGGCACCGGGAATGTCGTGCTGGGCGCCAACACATTGACGCTGACGGCAGGGACCGGCAGCTTCTCGGGCGTGATCTCGGGCACGGGCGGACTGACGGTCGACGGCACCGGCACCGAGACGCTGAGCGGGACCAACACCTATACAGGCGCCACCATCATCGGTGCGGGCGAGACGCTGGCGCTGTCGGGGTCGGGCTCGATTGCGGCCTCCAGCGGCGTCGCCGATGCCGGCACCTTTGACATCTCGGGCACGACTGCGGGGGCCTCGATCACGACGCTGTCGGGAGCTGGCGGCGTGACGCTCGGTGGGAAAACCCTGACGCTGACCAATGCGGGCGACACGTTCTCCGGCATCATCAGCGGCAGCGGCGGCGGGCTGACGATCTCGGCCGGCACCGAGACGCTGACCGGGGCCGACACCTATAGCGGGACGACGACGATCGCGAGCGGCGCCGACCTTACGCTTGGCACGGGCGGCAGCATTGCGAACTCCGCTGTCGCCGACGCGGGCACGCTGACCCTGACGGCGTCGTCCTCGGCAAAATCGCTGTCGGGGGCCGGGAATGTCGTGCTGGGCGCCAACACGCTGACGCTGACCAATGCGGGCGACACGTTCTCCGGCATCATCGGCGGCACCAATGGTGCGCTGACCCTGACCGCCGGCACCGAGACGCTGTCGGGCGCCAATCTCTACACCGGCGTGACCACGATCAACGGCGGCACGCTGGCGCTCTCCGGCACGGGCTCGATCGCCGACAGTTCGGGCGTCACCGACGACGGCACCTTCGATATTTCCGCCACCACCGCGGGCGCCTCGATCACCACGCTGTCGGGCAGCGGCGACGTCATCCTCGGCAGCAAGACGCTCATGCTGTCCGATGCATCGGGCACTTTCTCCGGCGCCATCAGCGGCAGCGGCGGCGGGCTGACGATCTCGGCCGGCACCGAGACGCTGACCGGGGCCGACACCTATAGCGGGACGACGACGATCGCGAGCGGCACGCTCGACCTCGAAAGCACCCTCAGCGGCGCTGGAAACATTGTGGTGCAGAGCTCCGGTATCCTGGAGATCGATGCAAATCAGACCAGCAACGTCAGCTTCGCCTCTGACCCCACCGGGACTCTCAAGTTCGACCACGCCTATAACAGTTCACTCAGTCCGCCGAACACTAATACTTTCACTGGAACTATTTCGGGCCTGGTCAAGGGTGACACCATCGATCTGGCCCACATCAACGATGTACAAAGCGCCACTATCAACGGATCGGTCCTCACGGTTCACACTGCAACCGAAGGCACACTGACCTATAACATCTCGATCGCCGACTCCAGCAACGGCGTTCTCATCTCAAGCGATAACAACGGCGGTACCGACCTCGTCCTTGCGGTCAAGCCTGGTGGGTCGCCGGTGATTACAGCGTCGCCGACGTCGTGGAGTCTTACGGTCGGCCAGGCGACGACGATTTCCGGAGTCAGCTTGAGCGAGACTGGCAACGTCCCTGGCGAGATCTTCACGGTGACGCTGACCGACACCAATGGTCTCCTGTCGGCGACCGGCACAGGGGTTTCTGGCTCCGGGACGAAGAGCCTGACGATCAGCGGCTCGCTGACCCAGGTCAACGCCGATCTTGCCACGCTGAGCGACACCGATAGCACGCTCGGCTCCGATTCCATCGCGGTGAACGCGACCGACAACTTCGGCGGCACGGCCGGGCCGACGACGATCGGGGTCAACGTGTACGACGACGTGCTGACCGGCAACAACCAGCCGACGCTAAGTCTGGCCAGCGCCACCGATCAGACGGTATTTGTGGACGGAACGGGTAACTCGGTAAATCTCACCGGAGGCGGCAACGTCAACAATACAATAACGGTGATAAACTCCGGCTCCGGAACAGACAATGTGACTTTCAGCCAAGGCAACAACCAAAACAACACCATAGACCTCAGCGGCAGCTCCTCAACCAGCACCAACGTCGTGACGTTCAGCCAAGGCAACAGCAATGCCAACTTGGTAATCCTGAGCCCCGGCACCGACACTGTCACCTTCAGCAGCCAAGGCACCAGTGTCAACACGGTGGATGCCGTGATCGGAAGCAACGCGACGCTCAACAGCGGCGACAGCCTAACCGGCGGAAACGGCATCAATTCGCTAGTGCTCACGGGTTTGGGGGTTTCCTTAATTACATCCATCAACTTGACTACCGGTAAATTCACCGGCGGCACGAACAATATCCTCAACTGGGAGAATGTGGATGCTTCGGGTTACACCGGAAGCACTGGATTGGACCTAACCGGTTCGTCCGGGGCGAACGTGCTGAAGGGTGGAGCGGGAAATGACATTCTCGACGGTGCAGGAGGCACTGACACGCTAACGGGCGGCGCCGGGAATAACCAATTCCGGCTGGAGACTACGAGCGTCACGAACACTATCACCGACTTCAATATCAGCACCCAGAGCGACACGATCGGATTCCTCGGTGGCGCCGTGACCGGCGGGGTCTCGTTCGCACACACTACGGGAACTGCGACGGGGGCAACCCTTAACAGCAGCGACTTCGCTACTCTCGCAACCGTCAGCGGACTTACAAGCGCTCAGAGCAATGAAGTCGTTGTAATCACCGGCACACAAACGAGCACGCAGATCGCAGCTGGTGCTGGATCTAACGGTAATCATGCATCCAATACCTACGTAGTCGTGTTCGACTCCACTACCAACAAAGCTGAAATCTGGTTCAACAATGACTGGCACAAATCAAACGGGCTGGTGCAGATCGCGACCTTAAGCGGCGTGACCGCGACGACGGTCGCTGCCCTCACCGCTTCGGATTTCGTGGTTTTTAACTCGACCGCCCTGCCTGCGGGTGTTGCTGGCGACCCGATCAATCTCGGACTGAGCGCACCACAAGATCACGTCGGCGCCGTCACCGTGACAATTGCCGGTATTCCTGTGGGTTGGGTCGTGAATGGGGGTACCAAAGAGGCCGACGGCACGTGGGTCGTGCAAACGGCTGATCCATCGTCGCTTACGATCACGACTGCTGCCGGCCTTGCGGGCGCGAGCCTGCTTACTGTGACCGAAGCCTGGACTTACGCAAACGGCGGCACGGGAGTCGCGACACTCACCAACAACGTGGAAGCTTACGCGCCTGGTGCGCCGATTTTCGCCTGGTCCGGCGACGACACGCTGACCGGCGCGGGCGGCAACGACCTGTTCGTGTTTGGCCAGCCGATCGGCCACGATACTATCTACAATTTCAATGTAGCGACCGACCATATTGACCTGACGGGCTTCGCCGGCATTACCAGCTTCAGCGACCTTGCCGGTCATATTGCCGGGGACGGCAACGGCAACACAGTGATCACGCTCGGTGTCGGCGAGACGATCACGTTGCATGGCGTCGATGCGGCGTCGCTCACCGCAAACGACTTCGTGTTCAATGAAACGCCGGTTCTCGACAATGCCGGCACGATGACGGTGAGCGATGGCGCGATGCTGCCGCTGGGCGGCGTGATCGACAACACCGGCACGATCGCGCTGAATTCCAGCGGCGGCCAAACTGAACTTCAGATCACTGGCAATGGCGTCGTGCTTGAGGGCGGCGGTCAGCTCACGCTCTCAGACAGCTCCGATAATATGATCGTAGGGACAAATGCCAACGCCACGCTGACCAACGTCGATAACACCATCTCCGGCGCCGGCCAGATCGGCATCGGCGACGGCAACCTGACGCTTGTCAACGAGACCGCCGGCACGATCGACGCCAATGTTGCCGGGGCCACCCTCACCCTCGATACCGGCGGCAACATCATCACAAACTCCGGCACGCTCGAAGCAAGCAACGGCGGCGAGCTTGACGTCCGCAGTGTGGTCGAGAACTCCGGCGGCACGGTCGAGGCGGTTTCCGGCGGCCATGTTGATTTCTTCGGTGCCATCAGCGGCGGCAGTGCCATCATCCAATATGGCACACTTGAGTTCGACGCCGCGTCGAACCTGAGCGTTACTTTCGACAACAGCCTCAACGGTGGCAAGGGTTACGGCGTGCTTATGCTTCACGATCCGTCGGATTTCTCCGGCGAAATCTACGGCTTTGCCGGAACCGCTGCAGGCCTGAGCACCTCGGATGCGATCGATCTGTCGGGTTTCAAGTCGGGTAATACGAGCCTGAACGCCACCTACGATGCCGTCCATAACTGCACAACACTGAGCGTTGTCGACAGTGCCGATAATTTATCGATCCAGCTCAAATTGGACGGCCAATATTCCACCGGTAATTTCAAGATCGGTGATGCCAGCGACGGCATCTACATCTTCGATCCGCCGACCGACGGCGATGCCAAAACTCCGTCGAACGCGCCCGTTGCCGCGATACATGCTGCCGACCAGGCGCCAGGCTCGGCCGGCTCGATGTCGAATGTGCCGTCCGGCGCAAGCACCGTGGCCGACGACGGCTCGAGCTTCAGCAACGACCAAAACGCAACGGCAACAAATTCGGCTTCGGTCGGCGGCGACCAGGCTGTCGTGCCGTCGGCCGGATCTTCGCCCGATGCATTCCTGACAAGTGCGACGACGGACGGTTCGTCGCCGGTCTCGCAAAATACGGCGACAGGCATTTTCTCCACCGAAGCGCACATCGCGCCGGTGGTTACGGCGAGCATGTTGTCGGCCGGACCTTCGCCCGATGCGTTCCTGACAAGTGCGACGACGGACGGTTCATCGACCAATTCGGCAATCACGTCGGCCGATTATGGCTCGAACTCCGGAAACAATCAGATTGAGCTTTCGCTCACCGATACAGCATCTGACCACGCTACCGCGCTTCCTGCGCAACAGGGCGCCGAATACCAGACCGCATTGGTGTCGCTGGGCGGAACGCTCGACGTCAAAACGCCATCCAACGAAACGGTGACGTTCGCCGGAGGGACCGGCACACTCGTGCTCGACCAGCCGGACAGCTTCAGTGGCCAAATAACCGACTTTACCGGAACTGCACCCGACGCGGCTCACTCGGATGTGGTCGAACTGCTTAATTTTGCCGATTCGTCCTGGTCTGCGCAAACCTGCGGCAGCGGCCAGATCCTGACGCTATGCGAAGCAAACGGCGATGTCGTCAAACTCACGTTTGCTGGTTTTACTGGAACCTTTGTCGTCGGTTCCGACGGGCACGGCGATACGCTTATCTACGATCCGCCTGCGACTGGCTCGTCTGGCGCTTCATTGACTGAAGCCCACATTGTGCCGCCGGTGGTTACGGCGAGCGTGTTGCCGGCCGGATCTGCGCCCGATGGGTTCGCGACCAGTGCGGCAACGGACGGCGATCACGCCATCAGTTCGTCGAACTATATGCCCGTGGCTGGCGCCCACCAGGCCAGCGTCGTTCCGCCAGTGACCGGCACGGGCGGCAGTGCATCGAGCTTCCTGTCCCCCGCAAGCACCAATAGCGACCAGGGGCTGAGCCTCGACAGCGACCAGAACGGGCTTTTGACGAAGACGTCAGCTCTAGGGAACGACCACGCCGCCGATCCGTCGGGGACCACCGATACGGCCACGTTCGGCGGCGACCACATCGTTCCGCCGGTCAATACGTCGGCGCTCGGCATGGATCAGATTACCGCTCCGTCGAGCGAGACGTCGGGGCTTGGCAACTACGCAATCGCTCAGCCGGTTACTACGACGACAGGGCTTGGCGATCACGCCGTTAGTTCGTCGAACTATATGCCCGTGGCTGGCGCCCACCAGGCCAGCGTCGTTCCGCCAGTGACCGGCACGGGCGGTAGTGCATCGAGCTTCCTGTCCCCCGCAAGCACCAATAGCGACCAGGGGCTGAGCCTCGACAGCGACCAGAACGGGCTTTTGACGAAGACGTCAGCTCTAGGGAACGACCACGCCGCCGATCCGTCGGGGACCACCGATACGGCTACGTTCGGCGGCGACCACGTCATCGGTTCGCCAACCAATTCGGCTGTGCTGGGTGGCGATCAAGTCATCATTCCGCCAGTGACGACCGCCGCGGATAGCGACTACGCCACGGCGCCAGCCAACCAGAACGGAACCGACCACGCCGGCCCGGCGAACGCGGCGGCATTCGGCGGCGACCAGTTGGCGACCTTGGACATGAACAATGGCCGCGACGCTGCACCGGTCACCAACGACTTGGCGCCGGCGCCCGGTGCCCTTGCGCCTGGCAGCGGCCTGCTCGCCGGCGCGACGAGCGACGCGGCATTCGGCGGCGACCAGGCCGGTGTTGTTTCGCCGCCGACTGAGGCTGACGCCGGCACGCTAGCAAGTGGGTTGCACGGCGGCTCTACCCAGACCCTGTTGTCGTCGCTGCTCAACGTGTTGACCGGCGATGACACATTCGCGTCTATCGCTACGTCGGCATCCGGCGGCGATCACGGCACCGCGCCGGCCATCGGTTGGGGCGCGGCCACCAGCCAGGTCACGAATTCGACGCCGCCAACGGCACCCACCAACGAGCACGTCATGGCGCCGACGCTTGCCCCGTCGCCGACCCTTGCCTCGGCGACGTTCGGCACCTTGGGCAACGACAATTTCGCCTTCCACCCCAGTCTCGGTAGCGATACGTCGCACGGCACGGGCGTTCCCACGAACGAAATCGCCCACGTCAGCGTTCAAGTCGGCGGACCGGCGCTCGGTTCGACGGCCCCCGAGGTTCACGCGGAATTCGCTCTCGATGTCATCCACCAGGACGACAGCCACGTCGCCGCGACCGTGGACCAGTTCCATCAAATGGTGGCGAACTCCACCTTGCTGCACTGATCGCGCTACAGCACGCGCGGAATGCCGAGCTGCTCGACCTCTTGCAGCACGGCCGTGATGTTCTGGTGGCCGGCGCCGAAGTGGCTCTGCGGGTCCTTGAGCTCGACCGTGTGCACGCCTTCGAGCGTGTAATACTTGTCGTGAACCAGGCAGCGGTTGCGAATCAGCGGCCACAGCATCAACCCGAGCATGCGCTGGTCGTGGCCGTATTTCGCCGTCGGCCCGCTGGCGAAATAGCGCCGCATCAACTCGACGATATCGATGCCGCAATCGGTGCGCCCGCCCCACAGGCAGCCGATCATCAATTCGTTGTGCAGCACGTGATCGCGGACCACGTGAAACGGATAGCCGCCGTCGATCCAGCGCCGCACCACTTCGGCCTCCGCGGCTGAGACCCGGGCGTCGCAATCGCGCACTAGAAAGCGCCCGACAGCCGGATCGTTCATCACCAGGAAGCGCTGGAACAGGCCGATACCGGGATATTCGTCCTCCATTCTTCGCACGTCGGCACCGTTTTCGCGCAGGTACGCCACGCACGGCTGCGGCACGGTGGCATCAACGTAATAGCGGCAGCGCCAGCCCGGATAGACCGTGCGGCAGAGCACCAGATTGATCATGGCGCCGTAACCGTAGTGCGGCGCCGTGCCCGACAGCGAAAATGAGATGACGTTATCGCCCGACGGCTGGCCGCGCGGCTCGATCATGGTCAGGGTGCGTGGAATCTCAGCCGCCTCGGCGTCGCGCAACTCGATGCCACGCTGGCCGTAGCGGATCGCCTCGTCGACCTTGCCGGTGTGGAAATTCGCTACCTTGAGCGCATCGAGGATGGTGATCTCCTCGCCATGGCGCTCGATATATTGCGAGGCCTTCAGAATCGCGTCATCGTAGCGCTTCATGTTGGAGAGCGTGGCGATGAGCGCCTTCTGCAAGCGGGCGATGTCCGGCCTGCGGCGGACCAGCTCCTCGGCCAGTGCCAGCGCGGGCAGCCAATCGCGCTTCTGGAAAAACGCGTCAAACAGCAACTCTTTGATGACGAGATCGTCGGGCAGGATGACGGCAATCGCGCACAATTTTACGATCGCTTCGTCATTCTTGCCCGCCCGGAGCAGCGCCCGAATAGCGTCATAGACCTGCGGGGCGACGCGCGGCGGTGGCCCGCTTGCGACGTTGGACATCGGCAACTCCTGTTCACAAGTTTCGTATGACGGGCCGATTATGATAAGTCGGTTTCTGTTATAGTGAGCGTTGGATCGCCGCAACCTTCTGCTTGCGCGTAGCTCCGTCCAGTTTCGACTGGAACCGTTCACTAGGGTGGCCAATGTGCGTGTGCTGACCTCTGTTACATTTGTCTACGATACACGAGAAGATCGGGTTCTTACCGCCGTCAATGCCGGCCATCCTGAGGCATGGTCCTGCTGGCTGACCAGGCGGCTGGCGTTGGCATTGCTCGAACGTGCGGCGGAATACCTCTCAAGCACGTCCGCTTTGGCTCAGCGAGCCCCGTCAGACTTGCGCGGCGAGTTCGTCGCGTTCGAGCGCGAGGCCGCAATTGCCAAGACCGCGAAAGCGATGTCGAACACTCCGGCCGACGTGCTCAAATCAAGCGCAACCGTAGCAGAACTCGTGGAGCGACTGACGATATCAAATCAGGGAGATAGATTCCGACTCGAGTTGCACGGACAAAGTGGAGAAGGAGCGGCGGGAGCGCCGACGCGGGCCGAACTCCAGCGCATCCTGCAGATGCTGCAGGCCGAAGTTGCCAAGGCCGGTTGGTTGGCCATCCCCGCCAAGTCTCAGGCTACCCCGGCCACTGACGCTACTACTCCGAAGCCTATTCGCCACTGACATGGCGATGGACTGCTGGCTGAAAATTGACCGTTGCGCATCGGTTCATTATTCACTAACCCATTGAGCTTAAACGGCTACAGCCATGAACGGCAACGTGGGATGCGGCCATGCGGAAACGCGATAGATTGCGCACTAAGAACCGCCCGAAGGAGAGAAAGCAAATGAGTCCCGAATCGACAGCGTCGAAAGACAATTTGACGACCGCCGCCTCGCCTGCAACGTCGGCCGCGACCGGTCAGCGTGAGCGACAGTCAATGACGATCCGGTACGTTGATCGTGCCGATATGGCAGAGACCTTTGCTGACTCCATCACCGGCCTCGTCTTCGATGGGCAGACCCTGCGCATCGAATTTGGCGTCACGCGCTTGGACGATGTCAAGGCCAATGCGCCGCGCACCGCCCGCCGCTACCCTGCATGCCGGCTTGTGCTACCGCCGGCAACGGCTGTGGAGCTCATCAATCGGATGCAGCAGATCGGCGCCGCGCTGACACAGGCCGGGGTGGTGAAGGCCGCGCCGGCGAAAACCGGATGACATCGGCTTATTGGCGGCTGCCGTTGGTCCGATTTCAGATCTGCGACGAGATTTACAGACACCGCTCGAATTAGCTGGCGAGGCGTGGGTTGTAGTCACATCCTAAAGACTAAACGAATGGCCGTTCCAATTACGGGGCACGCCTCGCATGGATGCACGGCGCGTCCGATCACCAGCGCTAGCGAACTCTATGTCATTGATATTATTAATATTTTTATCATCTGACAATGTATCATCCGCGCGTCATTCGAAAATACGATCGATAAAATTGTTCGCAATGGCACGGTGCTTTCTGCACGCTGTTCTCGATCATTCACCCGGAATGCTGTCGCCTTAACCGGCCTGCAGCGTCCGCAGGATTATGACGTCCCCGAACAAAAAACCGGCAGAGCGCACTCAAGCGCCGCATCCGGACGTTCAGGGACGTCAAAATGTTCTGTCGCGTTGTGGCATGCAGCATTGCTGCATTCTTTCTCGTATCGCCGGCGCTCTCCAGCGGCGAGACCGATGCATTCGCCGATGTTAATGCGCCGGACGCGTCTGTCGCCATGGAAACGACGCACGATCAGGGACAACTTCAGATCCCAGGCCAAAGTGCGGATCAGACTTCAGATCAGACTGAAGACTCCCAAACGCAGGTAAAAGTCGCGACGCTCGATCCCGCGGGACCGTCCATCGAGTCGACGGCTGCGGCGGGACGTGCTGTCAACGTACCAGTCTTGGCCGCGCCGTTCGGTCTCGACACGGTACCGGTGGCGAGCGGAGGGATTTTGTCGAAATGGAACGGCGTCGAGGCCGATATCCAAGCCGAGAATGATATTCTGTCGCGATGCCGGGCGAGCGCGGAGCTGTGCTCAGCGGCGGCGCGAAACTTCCTGGCGATCATCGCCCAAGGCAGAGCGCAGACTGGTCGCGCCCGCATCGGGCTCATCAACCGCGCCATCAATCTGGCGATCCGTCCCATGAGCGATCTCGCCCAGTGGGGCGTGATCGACCGGTGGAGTGCCCCTCTGGTCACGCTCACCACCGGTCGCGGCGACTGCGAAGATTATGCCATCGCCAAATATGTTGCGCTTACGCAGGCAGGCGTCGCCGCGGAGGATGTGAAGCTTGTTATCGTCCGCGACCTCGCGGTGGGTGAGGACCACGCAGTCGTCGCTGCCCGTCTCAACGGTGACTGGATCATTCTAGACAATCGCTGGCTGACGCTGGTCGAGGACCGCGAGATGCGCCGGACGATGCCGCTGTTCGTGCTCGATCAAACCGGAGTTAAACGTTTCGTACTCACGCCGGCGCCGGATGGGCGCCGTGCATCGGCACCGCGCCAAGCCGCCGCATCACCCTCGGCGTTCTGAACCTTTCGATTCTGCTTCTTGGATGTTATTACAGCCGGCGGTGGATCGGCGCCGCTTATCAGGGGCTTTAATGACTGACAGCCCGATTCTGAATCAGGTGTAAATAATCGGCTTTATTGGTTCGTCGCGACGATGCCGTTGACTATACTCCCCATCGCTGTTTCGATACTTCACAACCGAATATAACGAAACCCTTGGAGATGGCGATGCCATTATGGCTCGCATTTTTCGGCATTCTGCAACTCGTTTTGGGGACGATTGCGTTTGCGCAAGACGTCGGCACGGATTGCGACAAATATGCTGCGGATGCGCTTGATCCTCGGCGCAATACCGCGGGCGTGGATTTTGAAAATCTGAATGTCGCTCTGGCTTTCCCCGCGTGCGAGGATGCGGTACGAAAATTTCCGAGCAGCATGCGTCTAGCGTATCAGCTCGGCCGGGCATATGAAAAAGCCAATAAATTCACAAATGCAGCCCAGCAATACCGCAGGGCTGCCGATCAAAACTATGTAGCGGCGCAGCTGGCGCTGGGTTTGCTGTACGCGCGCGGGGCAGGCGTCCTCAGAGACGATCAGCAATATATCTTCTGGACGCGCAAAGCTGCCGATCAGGGATATGCAGCCGCGCAAGATGCCCTCGGCCATGTTTACTTGAGCGGTCGAGGCGTTCCCATAGACGAGCAGCAAGCGGCCGCATGGTTCCGCAAGGCTGCCGATCAGGGATATGCAGTTGCGCAGAACAAGCTGGGTTTTATGTACCAGAATGGCGATGGCGTCCCCAAAGACGATCTGCAAGCCGTCGCATGGTTCCGCAAAGCTGCTGATCAGGGATATGCGCCCGCGCAAGATAGGCTCGGCTTTATATACCTGAATGGCGACGGCGTTCCCGTCGACGCGCCGCAGGCGGTGGCATGGTTCCGCAAAGCTGCCGATCAGGGATACGCGCCATCGCAAGATAGGCTCGGTTTCATGTATCAGAACGGTGACGGCGTCCCCCAAGACGATCAGCTGGCCGTGGCGTGGTTCCGCAAGGCTGCTGACCAGGGATACGTCTTCGCACAATACAGTCTCGGCGGAATGTACGCGAATGGCAGGGGCGTTGCCCAAGACGATCAGCAAGCCGTCGCTTGGTACCGCAAAGCCGCCGAACAGGGACTTGCCGACGCGCGGTACAGCCTCGGTCTTGCATACGAGAATGGTCGAGGCGTTCCGCAGGACAATACTCAAGCCATCGCGTGGTATCGCAAAGCTGCCGATCAGGGTGTCAAGGCGGCAAAAACAAAACTCGACAATCTTGAATCATCGCAAAACGCAAATCAAAGACGCTAGTGCGTGATGAATTCACGCCGATTCAGAATCATCATTGCGCGGAGTGATGCGTCTGCATACGTGCCTCCGCGGCAGGCGGTTGCCTATGCTCCGAGATCGCTGCTGCGCCCGCGGCGACAGCAAAAGCTAAGGCCGCAAAAGCGAGAAATATCCTCATCGGTCGTGCTCCCCGCGCCGGTCCCGTATGCCTTCGATTGGGCCGAGCGGGCTGTGATAGAGATCACAAAAAAAGCCCTTTTGCGCTGTCGCTGACTAGAAATCGTCAAAATCCGCAGTTGCCCCGGCGCTCGTGCGTCGCCAGCAATAAAACCACGCTTATTGCCCGATAGCGGACTTTTATCGGCGGTTTATGCACGTCTGCCAATGGGATAGTCCGGCAATGCTTCCTACCTCGGCCGGCAATTGACGATTTCATTCCGTGTTGCAGACAATGTGGCAATTTGGTCGGAGATTGGTCTAAATCTACCGAAAGTGAACTCCGAGTCTTGTGTCGTCGCGCCACATCACCTTGCAAGACCTGGGGGGTCGATTTGGCAAGGTAAACTCAAACACCTCGGGGATACCACGAGTGGTTTGCACCACAAGGCAAGCGCCAATTTTTGAAAGAGTGCTGACCGTACACGGGACTGCCGCGTTGTCGAACAGAATCACTCCTTTGACCATTTGGCGGTCGAGCATGAGCGAATGCGAGTGTTAATCCAGCTATCTTCAAGGGTAAGTTTGCCACGGAACAGCGCCTGTGATGTACATCACAAATCTGTGCTTCTGTTGTAAGTAATAACATCCATATGGATTGTGGATCGAGCCCTTTTCTCGGCGCTTGGTATCAGGCGCAGGCATTGACTGAAACCATCAGAGCTGCCGAAAATCGGCTGGCTGTCGCGCTGGCCGTCGTTGAGGGCAGCGAACCGCCCGACGATGGCGGCGGGACCGAGCTTGCCGCTTAGCATCAATAGGCGCGGGGCCAGTTGCGATGCTCTCGTTGTACGCGGCTACTGAATGCGGTATTGTCTGGTGACGTAGCGTAAGACTTGGCCCCGGAAATTGCTCCGGGGCCTTTTGTTTGCACGCGCCGCAGCGAGTCCAATCCACCCATCAAGCGGGGCACGCAGCCAGGCCGGTGCAAGCCGCAAGGGTGAAGTTCAGCTGACCGCTCGCCGCGCCCGCGGCGATTTCCAACGCTTCATCGGAAACATCGAAGGAAACGGTTTCTTCTTGCGTCTTCAGCGCGATGTCGGTCATGGCGTTCTGTGTCATGGGTGTATCTCCGTCGCTTGGTTGGCTTTGATCGACCGTGCCTCGGCTCGGTCATTTGCTCGCGGGTAGACGCTCGCGCAGAAGCTCGGCGCCTCTTGGTAACTTACAGTGCAGCCCAGATCCGAGTCCAGGCCTGAGGCCGCTTTAGCAGGTTCGGCAGCCGGCGCGGATTTTTTGATTGCGTGGCCACATGCTCGCTCCGCCGTTGCGCTGCTCAAAACGGCATGCAGTACCAAGTGGTAGAAACGGTAGCGCAATACCCCACAGTTATTGCTCGCCGCCGTCAACGTGGGCTGTGCCCCGTCGGAAAGATCAAAGGTGTCCCGCTAGGCCAAGATCGACAATGCTGTCAGGAAGGACGGCGGCCAAGCTGACGAGCAGGAAGCTCCCCCTTGTCGCCGATTGGCCTACCGAAAGATGGCACTTGGGTCCGTAATCGCCGTAAACTCAATCGTAGGTTTAAGTCAGCTCTCGTCGTAAGCTTTAAGTCGTCAGGACATCCAAAAGGGCTTGGCCGCTTCAAGATCCGTCGTGCCGCGGGAAATTCCGATATCCTGCAAGCACCTGTCGTCGAGGCTTTCCAATTCGCTACGCGACCGAATGCTATGGTGCCAGTCCGTGAGCTGCCGCTTGATGTCGCTCCAGCGCAAGCCGCTATGGGTCTGAACTGTCAGGTTCCTCAGGTCCCAGTTGATCGCGTTCATGGCACTCTCCCTCCCGGATATTGCCTGCTTACTACGGGAGGCCCGAGCAGGATGTGACTGCAAGCACAATTTTCCGGTTTTTCGGGTATAGCCTTCGGTGGGTACGCGAGGCCAGCATCGCAGCCGGCCCCTACCTGCATACCGCTCTACCGCGCTCCACGCTCCATTCGTCGGTGAAGTTCAGGGGCCCCGACGACGACGGCACGCTAGGTCTGAGGGGGAGAGTGAACGTTCCGCACCGCATCAACTGCGGCTGCCGGAATGACGCTCAGGCGCAGCAGCGACCGATTTCGGTGCTTCCGCGATGTCCGCCTCTTACCCGAAAGCGACGGGTAGCCGCGTCGCAGAAATTGATTTTCAAACCAGTCCAAGGGCCGGAACAGGCTGGTTCATTCGACCGCCTGCTCGGCGCGCCTATGGGCACACTTTCTGCTATGATGCGAGTGATTGGCGAACTGAATATAGGGGGCATAGATGAGCCGGCAAATTGCATTGACTGTTCTGCTCGCACTATTGAGTTCTACCGCGCGAGCTGACCCCCCGGCGGCGGTCAAACGTGCTTACACGGCGGAGTTTTACCTGCCGGGCTGCAAAGATTTTATTGCCGGACAGTCAAATTTTCTTGGCGGGCGTTGTGTGGGAGCGGTCGAAGTCCTTGATGCTTTAAGTCAGGACACCAAGGCGTTTTGTGCTCCAGAGGCTGCCAACAACCTGGAACGTGTGCGCATTATTGTTGCGTACATCGACACTCGGCCGGAGCGAAAGAAAGAGGACTTCAGGCTTCTGGCAAACGAAGCGATGGCAAAAGCTTGGCCGTGCAAAAATTAGGAACGATGCGCATGCCGGTGGGGGTGATCGAATGATCCTTTCGCCATGCGAGAATTTACGGGCTAGAGTCCGCTCTGTGTCACGACCGACCGATTTCGACTGTTGGCGCGATGTCCGCCCCCCGATAGCGACGAGATCGCCGCATTGCGACGGTGGCACCAGGGGCCAGGACGGACATCCCTGAGCGTTCCGGCGGACCGTAAAGTGCGTCGCAGACCTCCAACCTCAGGCGTGATAGCCTCGCTCGCATCGCAGCGGTCGCGATCCCAATCGCGGCGGCTCGAGCGGCAATCAACATCCAAGCCGGCAATTGACAACTGCATTCGCTTCCCAACGTCCTCTACGGGATCGAAACCGCCGGGAAACAAGCACAATCTCTGGCCGACTGACCGCGCTCATCATCGATATTCGGCGGCGGCTAGCAACCTTTTGCGGGTGATACGATGACCTTCGACATAGCGGACCTATCAACGACCCTGGATCGTATCCTCGACAGAGCGGCGGATAACCTCAGGGTCGCAAAGATTCTGATTCAGCTTGGTCTCGATCCAGACAATATTACTTATGACGCGATTTTTGCGCGCCTTACTGACGTCTTCCTGGCCAACATCACCATTGCCAATATATGTGCCTTGATCGGTGCGGCCTTCTTTGTCGCCACGCTGCTGACGCGGACCATGGTGCCGCTGCGCATTTTCGGCATCATTAGCGCCTTGTTCTTCATGGCCTTTGGCGCGTTCGCCCACGATGTCAAAGCTTTCCTCTTGTACCTCCTGTTACTACCCATCAACATCATTCGCCTTTATCAGATGCAGAGCCTTGTCAAGAAGGCACGTAACGCCGTGCAAGGCGATACATCGATGGAATGGCTCAAGCCGTTCATGACCCAGCGCAAATATCGTCAGGGCGATGTGTTGTTCAACAAGGACGATCCGGCCAACGAGATGTTTTTGACCGTAACTGGAAAATTTCTAGTCGCGGAAATCGGCGTGGAGCTGCCGCCTGGACGGCTTATGGGGGAACTCGGTTTTCTCACGCCGAATAACCGGCGGACGGCGACGGTCAAATGCATCGAGTCAGGACAAGTACTGAGCATAACTTATGAAAAGTTGCTCGAACTCTACTTTCAGAATCCGCAATTCGGTTATTACTTCCTCGTCCTGACCAGTCAGCGCCTGCTCCAGAACATTGCGCGCCTCGAAGCAACCATCGCCGCGACATCGACCAAAACCGCAGCCGCCATGTCGACCGCGGCGAGCTCGGTCGGTTTACCGGATACGGCGGTCAAACCCGGCGCCACGGCCGCGACGACGGCTCGGCCCATCGAACCCGGGAAGGCCGCATCGACGGTTGCAAGCGACGTAACATCGGCCGACGCGATCGAGGCCGCCTCAAATAGCTTGCGTGCACGTGCGGCGAGCTTAGTCGAACGTTATTCGTTGTGGTCTGCGGTTGCAGGGCTTTTTCCGATACCGTTCGTTGACTTGGCTGCCGTCGGCGGGGTCCAAATTCAAATGCTACGCAGGATTTCAAAAATTTATGGCGTTCCATTTTCCGAAAACAGAGGCAAAGCGCTCGTGACCAGTCTTGCGGGATCGATAATCCCGGCCAGCAGTGGAATAGGAGCCGCGAGCATCGTAAAGAGCATGCCGATCGTCGGAACGGCTGTTGGCGCAATCGTGATGCCAACGCTGTCTGCCGGCGCTACTTACGCGATCGGCATGACATTCATCCAGCACTTTGCTTCTGGTGGGACACTGCTCGATTTCGACTCCTCAAAATATCGGGAGTTCATGAAAGCTCAGAAGGAACTGTGGAGCACTCGATCTGCAGCTGCTGCAGCTAATCGCGGTCACAGCTCTCGACCCACCACCCGCAGGCGATTTGGACTGGGATTCCCTAAAAGATTTCTGAACCGGGCCTAAATATTTGCATCGCCGGCGATCCAAGTCCGCGCCGACGCAGTGATCGAGCAGACCTTTCGCAGTGCAACAATTGCACTGGTGAAGCGACGTCGTCGGCCAATTTGGCCATTTTGGGCGCCATCGCCGGGTGTCGGCTCTTCCCTCCAATGACGACCGTGTCGGCGGCCTGCCGGAACGGTCGCGACGTGCCAATGGCGTCGCTTGGCGCTGCGGAAAAAAGCAGACCTGTTCGCCGTCGCCCTGCTATGAATTAGGCCACAGAGGTCCAATTTGAGGCATGCTATCCTGTCCCAATGAGGCGGCATGACCCCATTCGGTCGGCAATTGGCAAAGATTATACAATGCGCATCGTGATCGCTGCACTGATCGCTACCGGTGTCCTTTGCTTCTCGGGTGCCGTTAGCGCCCAGGTCAATTACGATTTGCTTCCTGGATACGGTAACAAGCGCGGCTATCCGCCGACGGTCACCTACCGCGCATGGGTCCTCAGCTATAGAGATAACAAGTATTATAGTTGTCTCGCGACGTATGACTTCGACAACCCTGCGACACCGGCGCTATCTTGTAAACCAATGGGCTCGTTCCAGCCGCCGCTATTGAGTGGCGCCCATGTGAAAACGTTGCAGGCGCCCGGTGGTCCTCCCAGTGGCCCTGGCACCGAAGAGAATTTGTCCGTTTTTTTCTGGCAGATCGATCAACTTACCGGACAAATCCAATTTTGTATCCCAGTTGCTAATATCAACTGTGTTGCGTTCCAAATACCTTAGATCCAGAAAATGGCGACCTTGCGCTTATGGTCGTAGGCGAACTTCGCGACTTCAATTGACTTGCCGCTCAAGGGCAGGCGTATCCATCGAACGTGCTTCCGTATGGGCTAAGCGCCCTCGTTGGGGTCGTGATAGAGCTCGCCGACGATGCCGGTCAGTCCGGGCTTGGCCTTCTGCAGGTGATAACGGCCGTCGCGGTCGCGACCGAGGCGGCCGTGCTGGCGCAACTCGTCGAGCGCGCAGGCGACCTCGCGGCCGTCCTCGGAGCCGAGCGACTCGACGATGTCGGCATAGAACATCGGCGCAGACGCCAGCGCCTGCTCGACGGTCTGATAGCGCGCCGGGCCCTTGAAGATTTTGGCCGCGGCGCGGGTCAGCGGAATCTGGCCGTCGCGGCCGAACGGTTTTGTGCAATCGAAGCCGGATTTGGCGCCGGTGCGCCGGCCGTTGAGCGACGGGTCCATGGTCATGCCGAGCATGCCCTGCAGGACGACCAGATCTTGGTCGGCCTGGAAGCGGGTGCCGAGCGCCCAGTCGGTCTGGCGGTCGTCGCGGATGTCGATGTCCTCGTCGAACACGTAGACGTGCTTCAATCGCATGATGCCGCCGAACAGCGCATGGATGGCGGAGCGCGCCTCGCCAAAACTGCGCTGCTTGATCGACACCCGCAGCGTATTGGCACCGCCCGAAACGCTGCGCAGATAAACCGCGACCGGCTCGCGCACGGCGGTTTTGAGAATGCGCATGGCTTCGGCCTCGGTGCGCATCGCCGTAATATTGGCGCTGTCGGTCTGGTCGAGCATGAAGGCCGAGCCGTGCAGCAGCGTGTGATGCAGCACGTCGCGGCGCATGGTGATGGCGGTACAATGGAACACCGGGTCCATGTGGATGGCGCCGTAATAGCCCATATATTCGCCGAACGGCCCTTCCGGCTCGACATAGCCGCGTTCGTCGAGATAGCCCTCGAGCGTCATCTCGGCGTCGGCGGGCACCAGAATATTGTTGGTGAGGCTTTTGACCACGGGCGCCGGCTCGGCGCGAAACCCGGCGACCAGCGCCAGCTCGTCGCCGGGCTGCCGCGTGGTGGCGGCGAAGAAATCGAGCGGATGGGCGCCGACCGTGAACGTCACCGGCAGCTTTTCGCCGCGCGCCACGCAAGCGGTGTAGATGCGCTTCAAATCCGATGGCGCGGTGACATTGGTGCCGGCTTCGGTGCGGTTGCGCAGGCTAAGCCGGCGGCAGCCGACATTGCGCCGGCCGGTCGCTGGATCGATGGTGTAGTCGATCGCCGAGGAGCAATAACAGCTGCCGTCATAGGCATGCTGCGGATGGAACGGCAGCTTGGTCAGATCGACGTCCTTGCCGGTGATTTTTATCGCGTGCACCGGCGCGTCGCCGGAGGCCACCTCGACCAGCGGCTGCGGGTTGGCGAGCCGGCGGAAATATTCCTCGTAGAGCTTGTCCTCGCTAGTCTCGAAGGCGGCGGCGAGGCGCTTGCGGTTGCCCGCGGTCTTGGCGACCAGCTCGACCTGCTCGGGCCCGGCCTTCTTGAACAGCACCGCCTTGTCGGTGCGTTCGATGATCGGGCTCAAGCCGGTGAGCGGCACCGGTCTATCGTGGATTTCCACCTCGCCGAGCGCGATCAGGCGCTCGACGAAGCTGCGCAAGCGGTATTTATCGAAATCGACGGCGGCGGCGTGCGTCATTGGTCACGTCTCTACGTAGGGTGGGCATTGCGCCGGCTTGATCGGGCGGGGGCGCCTTGCGCTGTACGCGCAATGCTCACGCGGTCCGGCGGCGGTGGGCAAAACCGCAAAAGCGGTTTTGCCCACCGCTAAGGGAGAACTGACACCAGGCGGAGGAGGGGAGTCAATTGCGCGGCAACCGCCGCATCATGCGCCATGCGAGGGTCGCGTGGCTGCGGCGGCTGCGGCGCCCGCGGCGCGCAGGCTAGCGGCCGAAGCGGTAATTGATGCCGGCGCGGAAAATGTCGTCGTGCATCGAGACATTGTCCGTCGTGGCGATGCCGCAATTGGTGCCGCAATTGAAGCGGCCGAGATCGACGTGGAGGTATTCCGCCTTCGCCGACCAGTTGCCGGGCAAAGCGAATTCCAGGCCGCCGCCGGCGGTCCAGCCGGCATTGGTGTTGGTGGCGCCGGCAAAGCCCGGCGTCGCAGCGCGAATATCGCCCGCCGCAAGGCCGCCGGTGACATAGGGCAGCACGCCGCCGAACGCGTAGCCGACGCGGCCGCGCACGGTGCCGAGCCAGCTGTCGCTGGTGCTGCAGCCCAATGGGCACAGCGTCGAGGTCGAGGTGCCTTTCAGGTTGGCCCAGTCGATATCGCCTTCAAGGCCGAGAACGGCGCTGCCGAGCTGCCAGTTGTAGCCCGCGGTGCCGCCCACCATGCCGCCTGACGTCCTGATGCCGGTGGCATTGGCATCCCACGTGGAATGGCCCCAGCCGCCGCCGCCATTGATGCCGAGATAGAAGCCGCTCCAGTCATAGGCCGGGGTCGCCGCTGGCGGCGGCGCCTTGTAGAGCGGCGCAACGGACAAGTCGGCGGCAAAAGCGGATTGCGCCGTCAACAGGGCGGCAACGGCAAGGCATCCTGCGGCGATCGTCTTGATCATTGATCCGGCCTCACTGGCGTCGGCGCCCTTTGTAAGGCTGCCGTTCGCTGATTCGACACTACACCAACCGTGGTTACATTCAGCTTACCACATCCGGATAAGCCTGCAGTGTCGCCCCGTTCGTGGCCGCGTACTCTATTGGCAACAAAGGCGAAATTGAGCCGGCGTGGGGGCCTCTTGGTGGCCCCGGCGTGGGCCTTGGCGGGTTCCGGGCGCTGGAACCCGGCAGCGCTCACGGCAAGGCGGCGTCCTCGCGCAATTTTTCCGCAAGCGCGATCGAGCCTTCCGCCGTCAAATGCCCGGCATCGAACTGAAACGGAATATTGCCGGTCACGAACTTGTCGCAGGTGCCGCTCTTGCACATGGCGTCGTATGTCGAGATGTAGGTCACGCCTTTTCCGGTCACCAGCATGCGCATGCGCCGGTCGAGCACCGGAACCTCGGGCGTGCGTTCGCGGTCGACGAGCTGCGGATCGTGATAGCGGATGGCGTCAGCCAACAGGCGCGGCAATGCATAATCGTATTCGACGATCGGGCCGAACACGACGGCGGCGATGCCGTGCTCGTTGAGATAATCGAGGGTGGCGGCAAGCTTCGGCAGATCTTCCTCTTTCCAGGACGCCGCCAGCAAGACCTTGTCGACTTTCTGGTTCAGCAGGTAGTCGTCGAAAACGAAATGCATCAGCTGCGGGCACTTGCGCGAGTCGAAGGCTGCGACCTCGACGCGGACGGGGCGGCACATCGTCACCGTCGCCTGCATCAGATTGACCGAAGACAGCACCGATGACAGCCCAAGCCACAATTGCGCAGCGTGGCTGTCGCCGATCAAGAGGTAATTCGGCCGCGTCGCATCCTTGGTCAGGCAGGTCTTGGCATCGAAGACTTGCCGGTTGGCGCCGAGATAGCAGCGGCCTTCGCGGAACGCCGCCGCCGGGTTGTAGCCGAGATACGAGCCGATGGTGACGACCGACTGCGGGAAACGGTACGGCGCGCCGTTGAGCGCGAGCGCGGTTGCGCCGAGCGCGCCCACCACCGCCATGCTGGCCAGCGCGCCGCCCAAGGCCAGCCGCACCGATATGGTCTTGTTTCTGATCCGGAACGGCAGCTCGACGAATTTCCACGACAGGTAGGCGACGCCGATCGAGACCGCGATCAATCCGAGCTTGGCCGTGACGGAAGCCTGCGCGAACAGGATGCCGTCGGAGCGCTGGAACACCATGATCGGCCAGTGCCAGAGATAGAGCGAATAGGAAATCAGACCGATGAAAACCGCAGGCCGCCACGACAGCAGCCGGCCGACGACCGAGATGCCGTTTTCGCTGGAATGGATGATCAGCGCGGTGCCGATGCACGCCGGCGCCGTCGCCAGCGGCAGCGGGGTATCGCGGGAAAACCCGAATACGGCAAACAGCACGAGCGCCAAGCCGGCGCCGCCGGTGATGCTCTTGAAATCCGACGTTGCCGGCGCCGGGAAGAAGCGCAGCCCGATGAGCGCACCGAGCAATAGCTCCCAGGCGCGGAACGGAGTGAGAAAAAACGCAAATGTCGGGTTTCGACCGTACGCCAGCACGGCGGCGGCGAACGACAACAGCGCGCCGATCGCGATCAGGGCGTTCAGGCGCCGCGGGCAAAACCGGTAGCAGGCCAGCATGAACAGCGGACAAACGATGTAGAACTGCTCCTCGACCGAGAGCGACCAGGTGTGCAACAGCGGCTTGGTTTCCGCCGGCGCGTCGAAGTAACCCGTCGTCAATGCAAAAAATATGTTCGAGACGTAGGTCACGGCGGCGATCATGCTGTCGGAGAACTCCTTCAGCTCGATCGGCAGCAGATAAAGGTAGGACAATATGCTGGTTGCCAAGAGCATCGCGAACAGCGCCGGAAACAGCCGCATGACGCGCCGCTTGTAGAACCCGGCGACGGTAAAGCTACCGTCCTTGATCTCGTCGTTGATCAGCCGGCAGATCAGATAGCCCGAGATGACGAAAAAGACGTCGACGCCGACAAAGCCGCCGGGCACGAGCGACAGGCCGGCGTGATAGGCGACGACCGGCAAAATCGCCACGGCCCGCAGCCCGTCGATGTCCGAACGATATTTCATGCCGCGCATCTGAGAAGAAAAGCTGCGACCAGCTAGATGGCTGGACGGCGCGTGTCCAGCGTTTCGGGGCGCGGCACGGCTGTTTTGTTCGATAAAGGTTATTGATCGAATCTAAATTGGATAAAATTTGCGGTGGCGATTTAGGTTAATGAGCATTTCGCGGCTGCCGTTCTGGCGGCCCGCAACTGCGCCCTATACATTCGCTGCAGCGACCATGGCCTCCGCCATCGGCGAATTGGATTGTTTGAGCCGCAACGATGTTGTCGCGCCGACAGGCGTTCACAGGTACCGTCAACCTCGCCGCCGGATTGGCGGCCACTGCGCTGGTGCCGCGCCCGGTTGCGGCAGGCCTGATGAGCGCGTTGCTGTCGCCCAGCCGCATCCCGTACGGCGCCTGCGTGCGCCCCATCCCGTTGCGCAACGAGTTCGACTACCGCAGCGCGCTGCAGACCTATTGTCAGCAGCTCACGCCGGAAGGCGGGCTGGTCTGGGTGGATCTGCGGCCGACGCCCTCCCAGTTCAGCTTCGATTTTGCCGACACCGTGCTCGCCTTTGCCGAGGCCAACGGCATGGCCATGGTCGGGCACACGCTGGTCTGGTACGGCGCGATGCCGGATTGGACCAAACAGATCGAAGGCGCCGCCGACACCGAGCGCGCGATGACCGAGCATATCGAGCGCGTCGTCGGCCGCTACCGCGGCAGGATCAAGACCTGGCACGTCGTCAACGAGCCGATCGACGAAGCCAGAGGCGACGTGCCCGGGCTGCGGCCGAGCCTGTGGCTTGAGAATCTGGGCGAGCGATATATCGACATGGCGTTCCGCATCACCCACCGCGTCGATCCGGCCGCAAAACTCTTTCTCACCGAATACGATCTGGAAAGCCTGGACGGCAGGTCGCCGAAAAAGCGTGAGGTGCTGCGCCGGCTCGTGCACAGCCTGCTCGACCGCGGCGTGCCGCTGCACGGCGTCGGCCTGCAGGGCCATATCCGCGGTCAATATCAGATCGACCGCGACGGCTTGTACGACTTCGTCGCCGAGCTGCGCGGGCTTGGTCTCGCGGTCCGCGTCACCGAGCTGGACGTGATCGACAAGGAATTGCCCGGGCCGATCGCCGTTCGCGACGCCGTCGTCGCCACGCGCGCCAATGATTTCCTCGAGCCGATCTGCGCCGCCGCGCGGCCCGAATGCATCGCCACCTGGGGCATCACCGACCGTCACACCTGGGTGCCGATCTGGAACAAGCGCAGCGACGGCCTGCCGAACCGGCCGTTGCCGCTCGACGCCGATTGCCGGCCGAAGCCGCTGTGGAACGTGATCGATTATTACTGCGGCAAGTAGGCGTCATTGCGAGCGAAGCGAAGCGAAGCGAAGCAATCCAGTCCGTGGCTCCGTTCTGGATTGCTTCGTCGCTTCGCTTCTCGCAATGACGCCTCAGGCGCTCACGCATACGTCTTCAGCACATGCCGGGCGATGACCATCTTCATCACCTCGGTGGCGCCTTCGGTGATGCGGAAGCTGCGCTGCTGGCGCCAGAATTTCTCGATCGGCAGGTCGGTGGTGAGTGCGATGCCGCCGTGGATCTGCATGCACATGTCGGCTGCCTTGAACGCCATCTCGTCGGCAAAATATTTGCAGACATAGGCGTCGTTGCGGGCGTCGTCGCCTTTGTCGAGGCGGGTGGCGGCCTTGTAGACAAGCAAGCGCGCCGCTTCGAGCTCGACATACATGTCGGCGAGCATCCATTGGATCGACTGGCGGTCGGCGAGCGGCCGGCCGAAGGTCGAGCGCTGCTTGGCGTAGGATGCCGCGAGCTCCAGGCAGCGCTCGGTGACGCCGAGCGCGCGGGCGCCGTGGCGCACCCGGCCGGCGCCGAGCCATTGCTGGGCGTGACGGAAACCGTCGCCCTCTTCGCCGACGCGATGGCTCACCGGCACGCGCACGTTCTCCAGCACGATCTCCCAGGGCTGGTCGCCCATCATGGTCTTGTATTGGGTGGTGAGTTTTACGCCCGGCGTATCCATGTCGACGATGAAGCAGGAAATACCGCCGTGGGAGCCCTTGGCGCGGTCGGTCGCCGCCATCAGCTGCATGAAATCGGCCTCGCCGGCGCCGGTGATGAAGCGCTTGACGCCGTTGATGACGTAATGATCGCCGTCGCGCACGGCGACCGTGCGCATGCCGCCCGGGTCCGAGCCGGCATCGGGTTCGGTCTGGGCGAAGCACGCTTTCTTCTCGCCGCGCACGGACGGCAGCAGATATTTCTCCTTCATCTCGCCGGTGAGCGAATAGAGGATGGCGCGCACGCTCGGCCCGATGATGCCGCCCATGCCGCGCGCCGGCAGCGCCACGCTGCGCGACAGCTCGGTCTCGACGATCGAGCGCGCCAGCACCGAAAATCCGGCGCCGCCATATTCCTCGGGGATGTCCATCTTCCAGAAGCCAAGGTCCTTGGCGCGCTGGCAGAAGCGCTCGTAATATTCGGGTTTCAGTTTTTCAGTGTCGGTCGAAGCTTCGCGCTCGACCGGAATCATCTCGGTGTCGACGAAGCGCCGCAATGAGTCTTTGAAGATGCGCAGCTCTTCGGGAAGCTCGAAGTCCATCAGATATTCTCCTTGCGCCACGCCACGCGTACATCGACCGCCACGGCACCTTGCGGGCGCACGATCAGCGGATTGATTTCGATTTCTTCGATCTTGGCGCGGTGGTCGAGATAGAAGCGGCCGAGCGCAAGCGCGCTGGCTTCGAGCGCCTTGCGGTCGGCCGGCGGCTTGCCGCGATAGCCTGAGAGCAGGCGGTCGAGCTTGAGGCCGTCGATCATCGCGGTCACGTCGCGCTCGCCGGCCGGCAGCAGCCGCAGCGCCGCGTCGCGCATGAGCTCGACCATGACGCCGCCCGAGCCGATCAGGAGTAGCGGACCGTATAGCGGATCGGACTGCGCGCCGACGATGGCTTCGATGCCGGAGACCATTTCCTGTACCAAAAAACCGTCGATCTTGGCGTACGGATGCGATTTCTTCGCCGCCGCGACCAATGCGCCGGCGGCAGTCTGCACGTCTTGCCGGCTCGCGAGATTGAGCAGGACGCCGCCGACTTCGGTCTTGTGCACGATGTCGGCGGAGCGGATTTTCAGCGCCACCGGAAAGCCGATCGCCGCCGCGGCGTCGGCCGCCTCCTGCGCGCTCGCCACCGCGCGGCTTTGCGGCTGCACGATGCCGTAGCGGGCCAGCGTTGCATCGAGATTGGCGGGCGTCAGATCGCTCGGCGGTGCCGGCGCGACCATGGCCGGTGCGCGGCCGCGGCGCTGAGCAAAAAACCACAGCGCGTTGATGGCGCGCAGCGTCGGTTCGAGGCCCTGCAGGAACGGAAAGCCGGCCTGTTCCTGGATATCGAGTCCCTCTTGCGTCACCTGATGCATCATGCGGCCGAACGCCAGCACCGGCTTGTCGGTCTCGTTCAACAGCCGGCGCAGCTGCGCGACATCGTCCCAGACGCCGCCCTTGCCCGGCAGCGACGACGCCCAGGCGACGATATCGATGCCGGGATCGCGCGCCACGATTGCGCACTGGTCGGCGGCCGCCTTGAGCGTCGAGGGGATTCCGACGTCGAGCGGGTTTTTGGGCGCAATGCCTTCCTGCATGTGCGGCATCAGCGCGGTGTTGGTGGCGGCGCTGAATTCGGGCACCACCGCGCCTTCGGTCTCGGCATAGTCGTAGAGCAGATCGACCGTGCCGCCCGAGGTGGTGACGAAACCGATGCGTGGGCCCTTCGGCAGCCGGCCGCACTGAAACGCCAGCGTGCATTCCACAAGATCGTCGAGCGAGCGGCAATTGACGATGCCGTAGCGCTCGCACATCGCCAGATACGCCGCATAGTCGCCGCCGATGGCGCCGGTATGGGAGCGCGCCGCGGTGCGCGATTTCGCCGTGGCGCCGGTCTTGATCGCCAGCACCGGCTTGCCGGCTTGCAACGCGCGGCCGGCGGCGCGCATGAAGGCTAGCGGCCGCCGGATGCCTTCGATGAACAGCACGATCTGTTTGGTGTGCGGATCATCGACCATGAAATCGAGGAAGTCGGCGAGATCGAGATCGGCTTCGTTGCCCGACGACACCGCATAGGAGAAGCGCAAGCCCCGATCGGATGCGCTCTTCAACCAGAACTGCATGGTGCCGCCGGACTGAAAAATCCCGGCGACGGGCCCGGGCGGCACTTTGCACAATTCGGTGTTGGGATAAGCGAACAGCTTTTCGCGGTAGCTGTAGGAGCCCATGCAGTTCGGGCCGCTGACGCGCAATTTGCTGCCGGCAAGAAAATTTTTCAGCCAGGCGCCGCGCGCCCGCGACGGCTCGCTCTCGCCGTCGCCGACCGCGGACGCATAGATCGTCGCCGATTTGACGCCGGTGGCTTCGGCGTCGGTCAGCACGTCGGCGACATTCGGCGCCGGCACGATCACCATGGCATGATCGACCGGCGCGCCGATGTCGCGCAGCGACGGCACGCAGCGTTCGCCGTAAACCGTCTGTTGCCGCGGGTTGACCAGGTGGATTTTGCCGCCGTAGCCGTTGTGGCGGAGATTGCCGAAAATCTGGCTGGCCCAGCGCGCCCGCTCGGAAGCGCCGACGATCGCCACGGAGCCAGCCCGCAGCATACTCGCCGGCGACCGCAACACGCTGTCACTACCCGCCACGCGTTTGCTCCCCATCCGCACCGACGCTTTGCTTGCTCCTATAGTCGCTTGTCGCGGGAATGACCACGGCGCCGAAAGCATGCCCTCTCCCCTTGCGGTAGAGGGCAGCCCCGGCCGCGCAATATACTCTGGTGGGTGAAGGGGCGCGGCGCCGCGGACCCTCACCCATTCTTGAAGTTGAAACGCAGAGCGGCCCTCTCCCACAAGGGGAGAGGGCAGGCCCGCGGCGCATGGACCCCGATCCACGCTCAACTTTCTTGCCGCGATAGTGCTAGTGTCGGCGCTGCCAGCTAGGGAGTAGCTAGAGAATGCGCCTCGACCGTTTGCAAGGAAACCCCGACGGCCGCGTGGCCTGGGGCAGCGATATCGCCGCGCAGATGCTGCGGCGTTTCGGCATCCGCTATATCAGCCTCAACCCCGGCGCCAGCTATCGCGGCTTCCACGACAGCATCGTCAATCATCTCGGCAACGAAAATCCCGGCATCATTCTTTGCCTGCACGAGGACCATTCGGTGTCGATCGCGCATGGCTATGCCAAGGCGACCGGCGAGCCGATGGCCTGCGTGCTGCACTCTAACGTCGGCCTGCTGCACGGCATGATGAGCCTGTTCAACGCCTGGTGCGACCGCGCGCCGCTCTTCGTGCTCGGCGCCACTGGGCCGGTGGCGGCGGAAAAACGCCGGCCGTGGATCGATTGGATCCACACCTCGCGCGACCAGGGCGCCTATATCCGCTCCATCATCAAGTGGGACGATCAGCCGACCTCGGCCGACGCGCTGGTCGAGTCGATGACGCGCGCCAACATGCTCACGCGCTCGGCACCGACGGCGCCGGTGTATATTTGTCTCGACGCCGGCTTCCAGGAGCAAAAGCTCGAGCGCGAGCCGGAATGGCCCGACGTCACCCGCTTCAAGCCACCGGCGCCGCCGCGGCCGTCGCAACAATCGGTCGCTGAGGCGGTAGCGCTGCTGCAAGGCGCGGAGCGCCCCGTCGTCATGTTCGGCCGCGGTTCGCGCAGGCCTGAGTTCTGGGCGCCGCGGATAAAACTCGCCGAACGGCTCGGCGCCTGCGTGGTGACCGATCTCAAGCAGGGCGCCGTGTTCCCGACCGATCATGCGGCGCATTACTGCCCGCCGTTCAACGTGCTCGGCAACGATGCGCGCGAATTATTGTGCGAAGCCGACGTCATCGTCGCGCTCGACTGGGTCGATCTCGGCGGCGCGCTGCGCCAGGCCAAGAGCGCCGGCACCGTGACCGCGAAGGTGATCGCCTGCTCGCTCGATCAGACTCTGCACGCCGGCGCCAACATGGAATATCAGGCGCTGCCGACGGTCGACGTCGCGATGGCGTCGACGCAAGACGTCGTGGTCGCCGAGCTCAACGACGCGCTCGGCGCCGGCCGCAAAAATCCGTGGAAAGTGAAGGTGCCGGCAAAGGCCAACGGCGCCAACGGCGCCGCCATCAGCATGGAGCAGGTCGCGATCGCATTGCGAGATCAGTTCAACGATCCGGAGAACGTCACCTTCTGCACGCTCGGCCGCGGCTGGCCGTTCGACGTCTGGCCGCTGCGGAGCGGCATGGCCTATCTCGGCAAAGACGGGGGCGGCGGCCTGGGCTCGGGCCCCGGGCTGTCGGTCGGGTCGGCGCTGGCGCTCCACGAGATGGGCCGCTACGCGATTTCCATGCTCGGAGACGGCGATTTCTGCATGGGCGCCACCGCAATCTGGAGCGCGGCGCACCATCGCATTCCGCTCCTGGTGCTGGTCAACAACAACCGCTCCTATTTCAACGACGAGCTGCATCAGGAAAACGTAGCGCGCACCCGCGGCCGCGAAGTCAAGAACCGCTGGATCGGCCTGCGGCTCGAAGACCCGATGCCCGACATCGCCAAGCTTGCCGAGGCGCAAGGCGCCGTCGGCATCGGGCCGGTCACCAAGGCGGTCGACGTCGCACCGGCGATCGCGCGCGGCGTCGACGTGCTGAAAAAAGGCGGCGTCTGCGTCATCGACTTGCATGTCGATCCGCCGTCCGAGCGCCAGGCGAGCCACGCGCTCGGCCACCGCGCCACGGGAGAGTGAGCGCTGTCCTGGCTCTTCTTCGCGTTTTCCGGACCCGTCCTGTGGGCCATCTCGGTGCATCTGGACAAGTATCTGGTCGAGCGTTTCTTCAAGGACAGCAACGTCGCCATCATGGTGCTGTTCACGGCGCTGGTCGTCGTGCTGGCGCTGCCGATCATCTGGTATTTCGATCCGACGGTCCTTAATCCGAGCCTCGGCAGCATCGCGCTGATTGTCCTCGCCGGCATCCTCTATATGACCGGGATGCTGTTCTACCTGCGCGCCTTGCAGAACGAAGAGGCGTCGGTGGTGGCGCCGTTTTTCCAGACCGGGCCGCTGTTCGGCTATGTGCTGGCTTACCTCGTGCTTGGCGAGACGCTATCGCCGCGGCAGATGCTCGGCGGCGCTTTGATCATCGTCGGTGCCTTGTTCGTCTCCATCCGCATCGGCCAGAGCATGAAGATGTTCAAGACAAGATTGGCGGTCTTGATGGTTGCGTGCGGCTTCATCATGGCGCTGGCTAGCCTGATCTTCAAAGTCTTCGCGCTGAAAGTCGAGTTCTGGACCACGACGTTCTGGATGTTCGTCGGCGAAGGCATTTTCGGCCTTGCGCTGCTGCTGGTGCCGTCGTACCGGCGGCAGTTCGTCGCCCTGCTGCGCGCCAATACCGCAGCACTGCTGTCGATCAACGCCTCCAACGAGCTGATCAATCTCGGCGGCGGCCTGGGCAATCGCTATGCGCTCTTGTTCGCGCCGTTGAGCATCGTGCAGGCCATCGGCTCGACGACGACGTTGTTTGTGTTCGCGTTCGGCATCGTGCTGAGCGTTTTCTTTCCGGGCTTTGGCCGCGAGAATTTGTCCGCCCGCGAGCTCACGCAAAAAGGCATAGCGGCGGTCATTGTCGCGATTGGCGTTGCGCTGGTGACGCGCTGACGCGGCGGCGGGTATTCGCTGAAAGGCGTCCTTGACGAATTGCGCAAACCGGCCGCGAGCCTATATTCTTGTGACGGTTACCGGGTGAGTAAACGCGATGAATTGGATTTCCAACGTCGTACGGCCGAAGATCCGCAGCATCCTGCGCCGCGAGGCGCCGGGCAATCTGTGGATCAAGTGCCCGGAGACCGGGCAATTGGTGTTCTACAAGGATGTCGAGGCCAACCAGTTCGTCATCCCGGGCTCGAACTATCACATGCGCATGAGCGCGGCGGCGCGGCTCAAGGCGATGTTCGACAACCAGACCTGGATCGACGTCGCGGTGCCGGCGGTGCCGGTCGATCCGCTGAAATTCCGCGACGAGCGCCGCTATGCCGATCGGCTCAAAGATGCGCGCAGCAAGACCGGGCTCAACGACGCGGTGAAGCTCGGCTACGGCCGGCTCGACGGCCTTGCCGCGGTCATCGCCGTGCAGGATTTCGATTTCATGGGCGGCTCGCTCGGCATGGCGGCGGGCGAGGCGGTGATCAAGGGGCTCGACACCGCGGTCGAGAAGGGCTGCCCGTTCGTGCTGTTCGCGGCGTCGGGCGGCGCGCGCATGCAGGAGGGCATTCTGTCATTGATGCAGATGCCGCGCACCACCATCGCGGTGCAGCGGCTGCGCGAGACGCGGCGGCCCTACATCGTGGTGCTGACCAATCCGACCACCGGCGGCGTTACCGCGTCCTACGCCATGCTAGGCGACGTGCATATCGCCGAGCCCGGCGCGCTGATCGGCTTTGCCGGCCCGCGCGTCATCGAGCAGACCATCCGCGAAAAACTGCCCGACGGCTTCCAGAAGGCCGAGTATCTGCGCGACCACGGCATGGTCGACATGGTGGTGCACCGCCACGACATGCGCGCCACCATCGCCAAACTGTGCCGGCTGTTGACCAAGGCGCCCGCGAGCGAGCCGCAGCCGCGCGCGAGCCTGCCGGCGCCGGCGTGAGTGCGCGTCCCGGCGCGAAGGCGGTCGACGCCATCCTGGCACGACTGCTGGCGCTGCACCCCAAGCGCATCGATCTGTCGCTTGGCCGTATCGAGCGGCTTTTGGCCGCGCTCGACCATCCGGAGCGGAAACTGCCGCCGCTGATCCATGTCGCCGGCACCAACGGCAAGGGCTCGACCATCGCCTTCATGCGTGCGATCTTGGAAGCGGCCGGCAGGCGCGTGCACGTCTACACCTCGCCCAATCTGGTCCATCTCAACGAGCGCTTTCGCATCGGGCAAAACGGCGGCGGCAAATTCGTCGGCGATACCGCGCTTGCCGAGGCGCTCGCCGATTGCGAGGCCAGGAACGGCGGCGCGCCGATCACCGTGTTCGAGATCGAGACCGCGGCGGCGTTTCTGCTGTTCGCGCGGCATCCCGCCGACATCCTTCTCCTCGAAGTCGGGCTTGGCGGCCGCCTCGACGCCACCAATGTGGTCGAGCAGCCGCTCGCCAGCGTCATCACCCGGGTGTCGGTCGATCATCGCGATTTTCTCGGCGACAGCATCGAACAGATCGCCGCTGAAAAGGCCGGCATTCTCAAGCGCGGCGTGCCGGCGGTGATCGCGAGCCAATCGCGTGAGGCGCTCGCCGTGATCGAGCGGCAGGCCGGCCGCATGCGGGCGACGCTCAGCATTGCCGGCGAGAACTGGACCGCGACCGAGGAACGCGGCCGCCTGGTTTATCAGGACAATGACGGCTTGCTCGATCTGCCGGCGCCAAAGCTTTACGGCCGCCATCAATTCGAGAATGCCGGCACCGCGATCGCCGCGCTGCGTGTCGCCGGCCTGAGGCTGCCGGTCGCGGCGTTCGAGGCCGGCATGGTGAAGGTCGAATGGCCGGCGCGCATGCAGCGCCTCGCCCACGGCAAACTGCCGTCGCTGCTGCCGCCGGAGAGCGAGCTCTGGCTCGACGGCGGCCACAATGCCGATGGCGGCCGCGCCATCGCCGATGCGCTGGCCGATCTCGAGGAGCGCGTGTCGCGGCCGCTGGTGCTCGTCGTCGGCATGTTGTCGACCAAGGACTCCGAAGGCTTCTTGCGCAATTTCTCCGGCCTGGCGCGCCGGATCATCACCGTGCCGATCCATCAGGACAAGGCGGTGCCGGCCGAGGCGCTCGCCGGCATGGCACAAACCATCGGCATTCCGGCCGTGGCACGAGACGATGTCGAGGGCGCGCTGACGGTCGCCGGCAAGCTCGATCTGCACCCGGCGCCGCGCGTTCTCATCACCGGCTCGCTCTATCTCGCCGGCGAAGTCTTGGCCGCCAACGGCACGCCGCCGGAGTAGCCCGTCATTGCGGGGCCGAGCGCAGCGAGGAACCCGGAATCCATAACCACCGCCGCTGCAGAACCAGCTCTGAGATTTGTCCTGAGCGAATCGCGGCTAGGGATTCCGGGTTCGCGAACTTCGTTCGCGCCCCGGAATGACGAACGCTACGGCTGCCGCGACGCCGTGTAGGCGGCGATGGCCAGCATGTCGTCGACGGTGAGCCGCTCCACCACCTGCTGCATCAGCGCCGATGAAATGCCGCCGCGGGTGCCGTCCTGGATGCTGAACAATTGCCGCACCACGTAATTGGCCTGGCGGCCGGCGATCGGCGGCACGTCGCCGAGCCCCTTGAGCGTCGGGCCGTGGCAGATGGCGCATGGCACGGTCTTGTCGGCGCCGGTCGTGACGATGGCCTGGCCCTTGGCGATGCTGCCCTGGGGCACGAAGGCGATGAAGCCGGAGCGCGGATCGCGGTTGAGCACGACCTCTTCGTCTTCCGGGATCTCGATGATGCGGTTGCCAATCGGTTCGGTCGCGCCGCCGGGCAGCCGCAGCCGCTTGTTGCCGGGCCCCACATAGGTTTTTGGCACGATGTCGGTCTCGACCACACGGATCCAGGGCCGCGGCTTGAGCGAGGCGAAATAATCGGCGGCGGCGCGCACGTCGTCGTCGCTGATCGCCTTGGCGATCGCCGTCATCGAGCCCGAGCCTTTGCGCGCGCCGCTCTTATAGTCGACCATCTGGCGGGCGAAGTAGCCCGCGGGCAGCGCCGCGATATAGGCCGACTCGTCGTGGCCGGTGCCGGTCGGCAAGTGGCACGATGCGCAGGCGCGCACGGCGGTGCCCTCGCCATGGGCGACGATCTGCGGCATCGGCGGATGCAAATCGGGATACCAATCGGGCGGATTGAACAGATCGTCGATCTGTTTACGCGTATAGGATTTGTTGCTGCCCGGTGCAGTGTGCGGCCCTTCGTCGGCCGGCAGCGGCGGCTGCACCTTGTCGGTCACCGGGAAAGCCCAGTCGGGCCGCTCGGCGGCATAGGCCCGCATGGGGGCCAGCATTGCAGCAAGCCCGATCAGCAACGCGCACAGCAATCCGCGCATGATTCCTCCCCCACAGCCGCAGGCCATTATTTCAGCGTTATGTCGATCTCGCAATTGACCTTGCTGCGAACCACACCATGCCGGTGACGAAGGTTTAGGGCTTTGCGGGCACCATGTTGGCGATCTGGGGAACCCGATGTCCAAATGGCAAGAACGAAAAGCGGAAAGAAATCGCCAATCGGTCGCGCGTCTCGGACGGGCCTTGCCGCCGATTTTTCCGGCGATCGTGTTGCGGCGCGCGCTTGGCCGCCCGTTCGTGCCGCCGACGCCGCGGCTGGCGATCGACTCCTATTGGCGTGCCCATCCGCTGCGCGCCGACCGCCTGGCGCGGGCGCTCGCGGAAAAGAGCGGCGCGCCCGCGACCTGGACCTGGCGCCTCACCGATAAGCGCAACAGCGGCCGGCCGGCGACGTTCCGGACCCCGCCGGCGCCTTATCGCGAAGCCGAATATGCGCGCGGTCCCGGTTTTTGCTGCGTCTGCGGTCAGCCGGTTTTCCGGTTCGGCTGGCATGTCGATTTGTGGGAGAGCGGCCCGAACCGGAATGCCACCTGGCACTGCGCCTGCGTGGTCGCCTGGCAGTTCTGGAACGCGCCGAGCGGCGAAGCGCCACTGCTGCGCCGCTTGCAGGCGCGGCGCTGCGCCCAAGGCGGCGGGCGCTTATGGAAGTCCGCCGAGATCGACCACCGCGTGCCGCTGTTCCAGGTATGGAGCGAGCATCGCGGCACGCCATGGCCGGCGCTGCTGGCTTTTTGGGGCTTGCCGAACCTGCAGGTGATCAACCGCGACGCCCACGCGGCCAAATGCGCAAGCGAAGCGCGCGACCGCGGCGTCGCGCGGCGGGTGACCACGGCGATTACATCATGATCTCGCCGAGATTGATGCTGACGCCGAGGTTGGCTTCGACGGTCTTGGAGCGGCCGCCGGCGAAAATCTGCACCGTATAGCGGCCGGAATTCTCATCGAGCTTATCGAATTTGAAGTCGCCGTAATTGTCAGTGGTCGTCACCGCGACCGAAACGCCGTCCTTGACCAGCTGCACGCTGGCGCCCTCGACGCAATCGACGACGCCGTTCTTGGTCTCGGCGACCGAGCCGCCGATGAAGCACTTGGTATAGCGCCACAGGTTGCGGTAATAGACGCGCGGCTTGGCGCCGAGCTCGGGCTTCATGACTTCTAGACGTTCCTCGCGCGCCATGCGCGCCATCTCCTCGTCCTCGACCTTGATCGCCCGCATGGCGCCGGTCGGGCACGATTGCTGGCCGCGGGTCTGCTCCCAGCCCTGGTCGATCAGATGGGCGTCAAAAGTCCAGGCCTGCGGCAGCTGCTGCTCCTCGTTCCACCAGATGTGGCCGTAAGGGCAGGCCTCGACGATCTGCTTCTGGCCCTTGGCCTTGACCGGATCGATGATGACGATGCCGTCCGTGCGCTTCTTGATCGCGCCCTGCGGCGCCGCCTTGATGCAGGGCGCGTCGTCGCAGTGGTTGCACATGGTCGGCACATAGGCGATGTCGATCATCGGGATCTGGCCGCGCTCCTTCTGCAGGATGTTGATCCACTTGTGGCCGTGCCTGGGCATCGGCGCCGAATAGCCGGGCCAGTCATTGCCGACATATTCGTCCATGGCGGCGAGCGTGCACAGATTGCAATTGGTGCACTCGGCCACGTCGATGATCATGTTCCATTTTTTCATGGCATCACTTCGCCGGCACCAGCTGGGCTTCCTTCAACGTCCGCCTGATCTCCTTGTCCTTCTCCATCGCCGCGAACGCCGCGGACATGTGCTGGGTAGAGCCGTCCCACAGCTCGATCTGCACCAGCGAATTGGCGCCGGCGAGGGAGTGGGTGGTCTTGGTCTGGGTGCGCTCGGGCGTGAGCAGGTTGAGGCAGCCGCCGCGGTCGATCGATTTTCCCGGCTCGCCCATCGGATCGTAGATGGCGGACGACTCGTAGCCGTGGGCGACGCCGCGCGGCAGCCGTTGCGTCGGCAGCGCCGCGCAAATCACCGCGCCGCGGTCGTTGAAGACTTTCACCAGGTCGTGCTTGTTGATGCCGCGCGCCTTGGCGTCCTCGGCATTCATGCGCACGATCCAGTAATAGTAGCCGTCGACCTTGACACGATGGTCCTCGATATTGAGCAGGAACGAGTCCTTGCCGTCGCCCTGGGTGTGGAACGAATATTTGGAGTGCGGCGTCAAAAGCTGCAGCGGATAGCGCTCGAACAATTCGCCGGAATGTGCGCCTTCCCATGACGGCTCGTATTTGACGATCGGCGGCCGCTCCGGGTCGTTGAAGCGCAAAAGCGAGTTGCATTCGAATTCGAGCTTGCCGGACTGGGTCTGCAACCCGCGCAGATATTCTTCCGTATAGTCGGACGGCAGCGGCTGCGCCTCCGGCACGTCTTTCTTGCGGTTTTCGAAGAACCAGCGGAACGACACCGGCGCGCGCAGCTTTTCCTTCTCCGCCGGCACCACGAAATAGCCGCGCTGCAAAAATTTCTTCCATGAGATGTATTGCGGCAGGTCGGAGGCCAGAAACACGCGCTTGACCCAGTCGATCTCGTTGACGCCCTCGGAGAAGTAATTGGCAAGCCCGAGCGGCTTGCACAGCTCGTTGAAGATCCAGAAATCGGACTTCGATTCGCCCTGCGGCGCGATCGCCGGCGCCTGGAATATGATGACGCGATGGTTGAGCTGCTGCTGGCCGTGATGGCCGTAACCGCCGATGCCGGCCCATTCGCTGATATCGACGCGCTCGAAATTGGTGCAGGCGGGCAGGATGACGTCGGCGAACTTCGCTTCGCCCTCGAACCAGATCGACTGGTTGACGACGAATTCGAGGTTCGGCGATTGGTACATCCGCACCCAGCGGTTGGTGTTGTTCATGGTGGAAAGGATCGAACCGCCATATTTGTAGAGCATGTGCACCGGCGAATGGCCAGGCGCCGGATAGGCGAACTTCGCGAACTGGTGCTCGATCGACTTGCCGATCCATGGATAGCCTTCGGCTTTGCCGTCGATGATCGCCTCCGGCACGAAAATGCGCGGTATGCGCTGGCCGTTGGAATTCATGGTCGGCAGTTGCGGCATGCGCTGGTAGACCTCGACCGGCATCGCCGTGTTCTCGAGGTCGCCCGACATGCCGCCTTCGGTGTAGCCCGGGAAATAGAAATTGAAGTCGATCGGCGTGCCCCATTGCAGATTGCCCATATTGATGCCGGGTTTGCCGAGGCCCTGCATGGCGCTGAGGCAGACCATCACCCGCGCCCAGGGAATGCCGGTCTGGTTGCGGCAGGCGCCGCCGTGGCCGTTGCCCCAGCCGCCGGGCGCCAGATAGACGCGCTTCTTGCCCCACTCGCGGGCCAGCGCGCGGACGTCCTTGGCCGGAACGCCGGTTTCCTTTTCTTGCCACTCGGGCGTCTTCGGCGTGGCGTCGTCGTCGCCGAGCAGATAAGCCTTCCACTTGTCGAAACCCACGGTGTGGGTCTTCACGTACTCTTTGTCGTAGAGGTCTTCCTTGATCCAGACGTAAGCGATCGCCATCGCCATGGCGACCGAGGTGGTCGGCTTCGGCGCGAACCATTTGCCTGGCAGGAACTGCGCGGTGGCGTTGAAATACGGATCGACGTGGACGACCTTGATGCCGAGTTTTTGGTTCTTCAACCACAGCCGGCGCGTGGTGCCCTCTTGCGCGGCGTAGGAGCCCGATGTCGATTCGGGGTCTGCCGCCCACGACACGATCATGTCGCAGTTCTGCAGGCAGTCCTCGACGGTGCCATAGGTTTCCGACTGGCCAAGCCGCAGCGTGTAGCCCCAGTGATGCACGGCGCCCCAATACCAGCCTTCCCAGGAATCCGGATTGTGGTGGATGCGCGTCATGCCGACTGCATTGGCGAAGCGGAACAGCGCGGAGAGGTAATAGCCGATAATGCCCCAGGTGTGATGCGAGCCGTGGGAGAAGGTGATGGCGCCGGGGCCGTATTCGCGCTTCTGCCGCTTGATCTCGTCGGTGACGAGCTTGATCGCCTCGTCCCAGGAGATGCGCACGTAGCCGGACTTGCCGCGGTTTTGCGGATTGCGCTCGCCGTTCGGATCGAAATCGACGCGCTTCATCGGGTAGAGCAGGCGGTCGGGCGAATAGACGATGGATTTGGCGTTCTGGCCGTGCGGCGCCAGCGTGGTTTTCCGCGGCGGCGTGAGTTTTAAGCCCTTGGCCTCGATGGTCCACGACGCACCGTCTTCCTCGGTCAAATCGATCGGCGTCATGCGGATGATCTTGCCGTCCTTGACGTCGACGAAGACCGGGCCGCCGTTGGTCATGTTGCAATAGCGCGTGACGCCGCCGCGAAGCTTCTTGCCGTATTTGAGGCCGGCCGATTGGCTCATCATCAGGGTCTGCGCGAACCAGTTGGTCAGATATTCCGGGCCGTCGACGGTGAGATTGAAATCCTTTTGCGCATTGATCTGGTCGAGCCAGTTGATCGGCGGCATCAACAGCTTGGCGCCGATCACGGCGTTCTTGAACATGAGCTTGATGTCGGGCTTTGCGTGCAGCCCGGCGCCGGTCGTGATCACGCCGTCGTTGAATGCGTACCAGCGGCCGATCTCCTCGTCGCGCGTCATGATCTGCGCCACGAAATTGTGCTCCTTCACTCGCGCCTTGAATTTGGGGTGCCGCCGTGCCGCCATCTTGAGGAGTTGCGCTGCCCCGAACAGAATGATCGGCAATTTCACGGCTGCGAGCATGGTCTCCTCCTGGTCCGGCTTGGATGCCGCTATCTTGCGATCTTCACACGGGCCGGGCTTGGCTGGCTCGTCGCCGATCTGAGATTCATCGTCCGCTCGATCTCGCGCGCGCCCGCGACGGTCAACGACGCAAGCCGCGCAACCAACCCTTCGTCGGCCCTCGCCGCGGGCAGGACGAAAGTCAGGCTGCCCAGCACGGCACGCTCGCCGTCAAAGATCGGGGCCGCAATGCCGACCCGGCCCGGATCGATCTCGCCCCCGCTGACGCAAAAGCCGGCGCGCCGCAGCGCGGCGACCGCGTGCCGAAACTCCTGCCAATTGCCGCCGAGCCCGGCGGCCGCGATCTCCGCCGCATCATGGGCGAACAGCGATTTCAATATCCTGGTCGGCAGGTGCGCCAGGATGATCTTCGAGGTCGCGCCGCGAAACAGCGGCATCAGAAGGCCGCGTTCGTAGCTGACCGGCGGCTGCGGTCCCCGGCCGATGACCTGGTGCAGGCACATCACGCGGTCATGGAACTGGCGGCAGAGCAGGATGATCGATCCTTCTGCGGCATATTGAATGAGGTCGAGCATCACGCCGCGCGCGGCGCCGAGCATGGGATCGCAGATCTGGATGAGACGATCCATCTGCACGATAGCGGGACCAAGCGAATAGTTTGCTCCCGATATCGGCGTGATCAGCCCCGCTTTGGTGAGGCGCTTGAAATAGCGGTAGGTCGTGGTCACCGACACGCCGACCTTGTCGGCCGCCGCCTCGACTGTCCATTGCGGTCGTTCGACCGTAAACAGCGCGAGCACCGCCAGCAGGCGATCCCCGCTACTGTCAGACCCGTCGCCGCCGCGCTTGGCAACTTTGGCCGCGCGGGACGTCGCGCGCGCCGTCATTCTTTTCTTCTCTTCGCGTCGCGATCTTTCGCGCATGACGACATCCGCGTCCCGACCCGAATCGGTCGTGCCGACCGATCGAACTTTCTCCCATTGAAAACTATTCCGGCATAAAACGCAATATTTCTCTTATTATGATAAAATATGGCATGTGGCCCATGGAGTCCGACCCGGAGCGGCCGGCCCGATGAGGGGGCTTCGCAAAGCAATCCAGAGACCCCGCTAGCGCACGATATTGCGCATCTCGCTCTGCTGGCCGGCCAAAAACAGCCGCATATTGTCGACGATCAGCGGCATGATGAAATCCTCGTATTCGATCACATAGCCGCCGATGTGCGGCGTGATGAACACGTTGGGGAGGTCCCAGAACGGGCTGTCGGCGGGCAGCGGTTCGGTCTGGAACACTTCCAGCGCGGCGCCGGCAATGCGGCGCTGGCGCAGCACCGCAAGCAGTGCCGCCTCGTCGACGGTTTGGCCGCGGCCGGCGCTGATGTAATAGGCGGAAGGCTTCATCGCGCCGAACACCTTGGCGTCGAAGATTTCGATATTCTCCGCGCTCGCCGGCAGCATGTTGATGAGATAGTCGGCGCGGCGTGCCGCGTCAGCAAGCCGATCGATCGAGATCATCTCATCGAAGCCCGCGGCCGGGCGCGGCGTGCGGCTGACGCCGATGACGTGCATGCCCAGCGCCTTGAGCAGTTCGCCGATGGCGCCGCCGACGATACCGGTGCCGGCGATCGCCGCGGTCTTGCCGTGCAAGGTGCTCCACAGCCGCCGCTCCCAGAAATGCGCCTTCTGGTCGCCGACCGCCCGCACCGCGTCGCGGCTCACCGCCATCATCATATAGACGACCTGCTCGCGCATCGGCGGGCCATGGATGCCGCGGCCGCTGGTGATCAGCACTTCGGGCTTGAGCGACGGACAGCGCAGGAAATGATCGACGCCGGTGGCCAGCGATTGAATCCATTTCAATCGCGGCGCGCCGGCGAGCATGAAATCCTGGATATCGATGCCGAACATGATCATCACGTCGATGTCGGCAAGATCGCCTGCGACCTCCTTACCGCTGCGGAACAGCGCAAATTGCAGCGCCGGAAATTTTTCGCGCAGCGCATCGCGATACATCTCGGCGTGAACGTCGACGACGAGGACTTTGGTCATGATCGCCGAGAGCTATGCAGCTTGGGGCAAACCCAGGTAGCGCGCGGCATTGCCCGACGCGATACCCGCCCGCAGTGGCTCGCCAAGCGGCACGTGATCGAGAAACTCGCCGGCCTCCTGCGCCGACTCGAAGGGATAATCGGCTGCGAACATCACGCGGTCCTTGCCGAGCGCGGCGAGCGTGCAATTGAGCGGCTCGGCCGAGCACATGCCCGACGTGGTGACCACGATATTCTGCTTGATGTATTCCGACGGTGGTTTGGCGAGCTTGACGCCGTAAAGTTTGGCGCGGCTGTCGAAGCGCCAGAGCAGGAACGGCAGCGTCTCGCCGAGATGGCCGAGCATCACTTTGGCGCGGGGGAAGCGGTCGAACAGCCCGCTGAACACCAGCCGCAGCGCATGCGAGCCGGTCTCGAACCCCCATTCCCAGGTCGCGCGGCGCAGGCCGGCGACGCCTTCGAGCGCCGGGGAGGGCGTGATCGGATCGGTCGGGTGGATATAGATCGGCGCGCCGAGTCCTTCGGCGCGCTCCCAAAACGGATAGAGCGACGCATGATCGAGATATTGGCCGTGGGTATGGCCGTTGATCATGGCGCCGCAAAATTTCAGCTCGCCCATGCAGCGCTCGAGTTCGTCGGCGGCGCCGCGCGGGTCCTGCATCGCCAGGTGCGCGAAGCCGGAATAGCGGTCCGGGCGCTTCTGCATTTCGCCGGCGAGAAAATCGTTGGCCTCGCGCGCCACGCGCGTTGCCGTCGCCACGTCGCGCTCGATCTGCACGCTGGGGCCGGCGATCGACAGCACGCAGCGGGCGATGCCGGCCTGGTCCATGGACTGCAGGCGTTGCTCGCCGAAGTCGGTCAGGCGCGCCAACAGATTGGCGGCGTGCTTCGGGTCGACATTGCCGACGGTCGTGCGCCAATAGGTCTCGTGGCCGGGAGCCAGAAAATGCTCCTCCAGCGCAATCTTTTGCACCATGGGTTCCTCGGTCGTTTCCTATGCAGACGCGGAGCCTGTAACGGTCCCGGGTCTGCGGCGCACCGCTTCGCTGCGCTCGCGCTGCACCGCGCCCGGACACAGGGCACTGGCGGGGGTCTATAACCGATATCCGGTGCAATGGTATACCGCCCAATGCTATAAGCGTGGCAACGCGTGGGCGTGCGTAGGGAGGCTGTCCGTGGTCAAGAAGATACGCGGCGTGGCGTTGGAGGAAAACCTCGACAATACGATGGGGCTCGAGTTCTACAACCTGTCCCATCGCTTCGGCTACCAGTCGCCGAACTGGCCGTATTTCGAAGACGTCAAGATCGAGCGCATCCATTACATGGCGAAGTCGGGCGTGCTGTCGCAGCGCATCACGACCTCGATGCACAACACCACCCATATCGACGCGCCGGCCCACGTGGTGCAGGGCACCCCCTTCATCGACGAAGTGCCGCTGCCGCATTTCTTCGGCTCCGGCATCGTGGTGTCGATCCCGAAGAAGAAATGGGAGCCGATCACCTACGACGACCTGGAAAAGGCCGCCGGCAAGATCGTGCGCCCGCGCGACGTGGTGATCGTCAATACCGGCTGGCACAAGCTCTACGAGGACAGCGAGGATTATTTCTGCCGCGCGCCGGGCTTCGTGCCGTCGGCCGGCGAATGGTTCGTCGAGAAGAAGGTCAAGGTGGTCGGCCACGACACCCAGGCCAACGACCATCCGCTCGCCACTGCGATCGGCCCGCAGCGCAACGGCCCGCTGCATCCGCATCTCGCCGAGGAATACAAGAAATGGTCCGGCGGCCGCGACTGGAAGGACGATTTTCCCGAATGGGAGCCGGTGCACCGCATCCTGTTCAAGAACGGCATCCTGGGCATCGAGAATGTCGGCGGCGACATCGACAAAGTCACCGGCCGGCGCTGCACCTTTGCGCTGTTCCCGTGGAACTGGGAGCGCGGTGACGGCTGCATCATCCGCCTGGTGGCGATCATCGACCCGAAGGGCGCCTACCGGATCGAGAAAGGGGAGAAATTCGCATGATCGTGCGCAAGTTTTCCGAATCAAAGCCCTACGAAGCGCCGAACCACCACGGTTACAAATCGTTCCGTGTCTACGGCGCCGAGATGGGCGGCTCGCAGTCGCTGGTGTTCGGCATCTCGCACTTTTTGCCGGGCGGTGGCGCCGGGCCGGACGCTTCGCCGCCGGAGAAGATCTATTACGTGCTGTCGGGCGAGCTCACGGTGATCGCCGGCGGCAAGGAGACGGTCGCCAAGGCCGGCGACAGCGTCTACATCGGCCCGAACGAGAGCCGCGAGATCATCAACCGCGGCCATGAGGTCTGCACGATTGCGGTGGCGGTCGCGCCGGTGAAATAAACCGTAACCCGTCATCCTGAGGTGCCCGCGCGCAGCGCGGGCCTCGAAGGATACGGCCGAGGCGCCCGAGCCGTCGCCCTTCGAGGCTCGCTTCGCTCGCACCTCAGGGTGACGGGACAAACACAGAGTAAAAGATCATGTCCGAAGACTTGCTGAAGAACCCGCTCTCCCTGTTCGACGTGCGCGGCAAGACCGCGATCATTACCGGCGCCACCGGCGCGTTCGGCGCGCTGGCCGCGCAGGTGCTGGCCGGCGCCGGCTGCAATATGGTGCTGGCGGCGGGCGGCGCCGAGGCGCTGAAGAAGGTCGCGGCCGACTGCGAAAAACTCGGCGCCAAGGTCGAGGCGGTCAATCTGCGGCCGAGCTTGGCGGCGAACTGCGACAAGATCGTCGACGCCGCGGTGAAGCGCTTCGGCGGTGTCGATATCGTGGTCCTCGCCGCCGGCATCAATAAAGTGCAGAAGATCGTCGACCAGCCGCCGGAAGCCTTTGCCGAAGTGATGGACGTCAACGTCACCCAGTCGTGGCTGATGGCGCGCGCCGCCGGCAAGCAGATGCTGGCCCAAAACCGCGGCGGCAAGGTCATCTTGATGTCGTCGGCGCGCGGTCTGTTGGGCCATCCGGCGGGCTACACGGCGTATTGCGCCTCGAAATCGGCGATCGACGGCATCACCAAGGCGCTCGGCTGCGAATGGGGCTCGACCGGCATCACGGTGAATGCCATCGGCCCGACGGTATTCCGCTCGCCGCTCACGGCCTGGATGTACGAAGACACCGAAAACGCCACCGCCGTGCGCAAGGGCTTCATCACCCGCGTGCCAAAAGGCCGCCTCGGCGAGCCGTCCGACCTCGCCGGGCCGCTGTTGTTCCTCGCCTCCAAGGCGTCGGATTTTTACACCGGCCACATCCTCTACGCCGACGGCGGTTACACGGCTGGCTGAGCATGGCCAAAGCGCGTATTGCCGTGGTCGGCGCCGGCCTGATGGGCCACGGCATCGCGCAGGTTTTCGCGCTGGCCGGCCACGAGGTGAAAATCACCGACACGGTGGTGAAAAATCTCGACACCGTAGCGTCGCGCATCGCCGTCAATCTGCGCGATCTGGGGGAAGACGAGGGCGCGGTCGAGCGCGTGCAGCCGTGCGTCGATCTCACCGACGCGGTGCACGATGCCGATTACGTGGTCGAGGCGGTGTCGGAAAATCTCGAGCTGAAGAAAAAACTTTTCGCCGAGCTCGAGCGGCGCACGCGCCCGGATACGATTCTTGCCAGCAACACCTCGGTGATTCCGATCACCGCGATCATGCAGGAGCTGAGCCGCCGCGAGCGCGCGCTCGGCACCCATTGGTGGAATCCGCCGTTCCTGGTGCCGCTGGTCGAAGTGATCGGCACGCAATGGACTTCGGCGCGTGCGATCGAATGGACCATGGAGCTGCATGCGGCAGCGGGCAAAAAGCCGGCGCACGTCAAGAAAGACGTGCCGGGCTTCATCGGCAACCGGCTGCAGCACGCGCTGTGGCGCGAGGCGATCTCGCTCGTCGAGCACGGCATCTGCGACGCCAAGACCGTCGACGACGTGGTCAAGGCCTCGTTCGGCCGCCGCCTTGCCGTGCTCGGGCCGATCGAAAACGCCGATCAGGTCGGCACCGACCTCACGCTCGCCATCCACGAGGTGGTGCTGCCGGCGATCGAAAGCCGGCCGGGACCGTCACCCTATCTGCAGGAACTTGTTGCGAACGGCAAGCTCGGCTTCAAATCCGGCGAGGGCTTTCGCAAGTGGAGCGCGGAGGAGCAGACGGCGCTGCGCGCGCGAGTGATGCGGTATCTGAAAGCGATGCGGGATACATGACCAAAACCCTTCCCCTTGTGGGGAGGGAAATCTCTCGGCGCCACTGGTTGTGCGTAACGTCATGATCATCTCATTCGCGAACAACTGCGACGATTGTCAGCGTTGATCGTGCGAAGAAGCGAATTGTGAGCTGCCTGTGCGATATTAGGGAAAATCCCGACAAAACATTGTGGAGAAAGAGCAACACACGCAGGAAAACCTACGCGCACACGTTGTGGATAGCTGTGGACACAGTGGAAAAGTCCTCAGCGACATCTTTCGATTGCTTCAACCGAAGATAGCGTCGACTCGCCACGGGGGTGGCTGGAGGGGCGGCTTTGATTCCTTATTGCTGACGGCAGCGTTAAGCCGAGAAACCTGCGAGCAGTAGCGAAGAGCGTTCGCCTCCCATGACCATGGGAGTTGACGATGTTGGGACATTTTTTTCCGCCGCGTAGGGCGGCGAGGATAGTCCGACTGCAACCAACGGCCGGGCTTGCGGCCGTCGCGCTGTGTGGCGGCTTACTGACTCAAGCTGCGGTGGCTGACAGCACCACGACCTGGGGAGGGCTCACTTGGGGAATCGGAATCGCCACAAACTTCGACGTTGGCGGTAGCCGAATCAATGGCACAAACGGCGTAACGGTCGTGAATAGTGGCGGTAATAACATCGTGCGTTTAACTGATACATCCAGCAACGTGGGTATCAGTTTCGTCCTTGAATCGCATTATTTCTTCCCAGGTACTGCAACAAACCCCACCGCCCTCGCCAACCACAAGTCTCTCGATTTCGAGCCGCCGGGGGGGTGCATAAACAACGACAAGACTGCCAAGCTCAATTGTACGGAGTGGGCGTGGGGTCCTTTCATCGCCATCGAAGTAGGGGACGGAACCACCGCACCAACGAGCACTACTTCTGGGTCGATCGCAGCGTTCGCGATGGGATTGATGGTCGGCTTGCATCGTCCAACGGTGGATTCGAAGGGGCAGGTGGTGCCCAACGACAAGTCGAGCTGGAATTTTGGCATCGGGCTCCGCGTCGATCCCAGTGCCAGGGTGTTGGGTGACGGTATTGTTGCGAACCAACCTCTCCCAGCGGGGGAAGCGACATCACCCGTTCGCACGAAGACGGAGCCCCGGGCTGGGGTGATGCTGATGTCGTCGTTTAGCTTCTGATGCGCTTCTATACTTCTACACAAGGGGAGTGTGACATGTGGGGACATTTTTTTGCGCTGCGTAAGGCGGCGAAGATAGGCCAAGTACACTTAACAGCGGGGCTTGCGGCTGCGGCGATCTGTGGGGGCTTGCTCACTCGAGCTGCGGTGGCTGATGGGCTTCCAGCAGGTACGACCACCTGGGGAGGCCTGACTTGGGGAATCGGAATCGCCACAAACTTCGATGTCGGTGGCACCCGAGTCGTTGACGCATCGATCGTGAATAACATCGTGCGTCTCAATAATACGTCCAGCAACGTGGGTATCAGTTTCGTCTTGGAATCGCATTATTTCTTCCCAGGTACCGAGTTCAACCCACTTCAGTTCGAGCCGCCGGGGCAGTGCACCTTTTCACGCCCCGATTGTACGGAGTGGGCGTGGGGTCCTTTCGTCGCTATCGAAGTCGGGGACGGAACCACCGCACCAACGAGCACTACTACTGGATCGATTGCGGCGCTCGCAATGGGAATGATGGTTGGCTTGCATCGTCCAACATACGATGCGACCACCCATAACCAACTCCCCGATAAGACGAGTTGGAATTTTGGCATCGGGGTCCGCGTCGATCCCGCGGCCCAGGTTTTGGGCGCCGGTTTTGCTGCGAACCAAGCTCCTCCAGCGGGCGAAACAGCGATTCGCTTTCAGAAGGAGCCTCGGGCGGGGATAATGCTGCTGTCGTCATTCAGCTTCTAACGCGCGTCCATGGTGGTGAAGCGTACGTCCGCTTCACCGCCGCTCCCGGGCCCCCATCGCGTTCGCGCGATGGGGTGACCCGTTTTCGGTGCCGCTTGCTGCGCGCAATGCCGGCATCACTTCATCAGCGAACAATTTGATCGAGCGCAGGCACTCGTCGCGCGTCAAATCACCAAAAGCGAATTGGCCGACGACATAATTGCATTGCGTCTCGGCGAGCTGCGCTTGCAGAAACGCCGTCACCGTTTTCGGCGACCCGGCAATGCCCTGGCCGACGGCGACCAGCGCATCCCATTGCGGCGGCCGCGGATGGGTCTGGGCGCGGCCGCGCAGCCTTGGCAAATGGGTGAAGCTGCGATGCCAGGGCAGATAGGCGCGGCGGGCGAGGCCTTGAGCTTCTGCATCAGTCGCCGCCACCACGATGAAGCGGCCGAGGCCGAGTTTTGGCATCGTCGCGCCCGGATGCGGCGGGCGCCACGTCGTGCGATAGCGTTCCATCGAGAGCCGTGTATCGGCCGGCGAATCGAGGCTGACGACGTTGAGGTTGCGCTTGGCCGCGCGCTCGGCGCTGTCGGGCGCGTGCACGCCGTACCACAGTGGCGGGTGCGGCTTTTGCAGCGGTTCGAGCTCCATCGGCACGTTGTCGAAGGAAAAATATTTGCCGTGAAAATCGAGCGTCTTGTGCGTCAGCCCGCGCAGGATCACGTCCAAAACCTCGGCGTAAATATCCTGCCGCGCCTCGGGATCGACGCCGAAATATTCGATTTCGATCGGCGAGGCGCCGCGGCCGAAGCTCAACTCGAGCCGGCCGCCGCTCATCTGGTCGAGCATGCAGATTTCCGCAATCAGCCGCACCGGGTGATAGAGCGGCAACACGAAGACCAGCGGCCCGAAGCGCAGCCGCTTGGTGCGCTGCGCCACCGCGGCGAGAAAGATATTCGGCGACGGCGCCATGCCGAGCGGCGTCGAATGATGCTCGGCGATATGATAGGCGTAAAATCCGGCGCGGTCGTACGCTTCGGCGATCTTCAGACGGTCCTCGTAGAAATCCGGCAGCTTTTGCCCGGTGCGATCGAGATGGTCGAAGACGCCGAATTCCATTTCAGACTCCGTCATTGCGAGCGAAGCGAAGCAATCCAGGACGGGGGCGCCGAACTGGATTGCTTCGTCGCTTCGCTCCTCGCAATGACGGGGTTGAGCGTCATGCGCGAAGCCGTTCGATGAGCGTACGGCTCTCGGACAGCTTGTCCAGGCCGAGCACTGCATCGATTAGTGCGTCCTGCTGCGTTTCCTGCATGGCGCCGCGGGTGAGCTTGCGGAATTTTGCGACGATGTCGTCGGCACTGGCGAACGACTGCTCGCTGCCGCGCGGCGCCTCGCGGCTTTCGCTTTCGACCGAACCGTCGCGAAAACGGATATCGACGCGCACCTTGTGCCGTGAACCGGCGCCGAGCGCGGTGATGGCGGGATCGTGCACCACCTTGACCTTGCGCGAGAGCTTTATGCGCGCCGCATTGTCGACGCAGTCGGCGGTGAACTCGTCGACGAACACGTCGCCTTCGAGCAAAAGCGTGGCGACGCAAAACGGCAGATTGAGCTGCGCTGCGGTCAAACCTTCGGGCCGGTACGGCCAGCCGACGTGATCGACGGTGACTTGCGAGCCGTGCACGACGATCTGCTCGACATCGTCGAGCGCAAACGGCCGGCGGGCGCGGATGTCGCGGATGGCGTCGAGCGTGGTGTGGTTGCTGCCGACGCAGGAATAGAATTTCAAGGAAATGCGCAAGGTCTCGAAGCGCTCACCGAGACCGGCGCTCAGCTCCGCGAGATTGAAGCGGTCGTCCGAGCGCGAGAACGTCGTGCAGAAGCCGCCATAGGGCGCCTCGAACACATCAACGATGCCGGTGAAACCGTCCTTTGCCAGGAGGGCGCCGTAAAGCCCGCTCTGGGCGGCGCGGCCGGCATGCATGCGCTTGACCATGGCGCCGTATTGCGCCGCCATCAGGCCCGACGATTGGGTGCCGGCGATGCCGAGCGCGTGTACGGTTTTTTCGGCGTCGAGTTTTAGCCCGCGCGCCGCGCCGGCGGCGGCCGAGAAAATCCCGACCGTGGCGCCGGAATGCCAGCCCTGGCCGATATGCTCCTGGCCCATGCACAGGCCGACGCGCGGCCCGATCTCGTAGCCGGCGACCGCGGCGGTGAGAAAATCGCGGCCGGGCATTTGCCCGTGGCTCTCGGCGACGGCGATCAGCGCCGGCAGCGTGACCGCGCCGACATGGAGCACCGCCTTGCGGTGCACGTCGTCGAGCTCAAAACCCTGCACCTGGGTGCCGTTGAGCAGCGCCGCATGGACCGACGACAGTTTTTGGCCGGTGCCCCAGACCGAGGTCGTGCGCGTCGCATCGAGCGCTTCGAGCGTGCCGCGCAGGATGCGGCACCATTCGAGGTTGGCGCCATAGATGGCGCAGCCGAGCGAATCGAGAATGAGCAGTTTGATCCGCTCGCGGACCTCGGCGGGAATTTGCTCGTAGGTCAGCCCTGAGACGAATTCGGCGATCGCCCGCGTGTGCGGATTAGCAGAAGCGGCGTGTGCATTCATTATTCACCCTGGCCGCGATGCGGCGCTCGTAATTGCGCCCTCTCCCCCTTGCGGGAGAGGGCAGCGCATGACGTTCAGCACACTCCGAAGGGTGAGGGGTTGCGGCGGCGCCGACACCTCACCCATCTGAGAGTTTGAATTGCCGACGAGCCCTCTCCCGCAAGGGGAGAGGGCAAAGCGATGACGCGCCGAGTGGATCATTGCGCCGCGGTCTTTGCCTTGACGCTGTCCCACCACGGGCAGACGCCGGACATCACCTGGTAATTGCCGTCCATCACCTGCACCGGGCGGCGAAAACCGTCGGCGGCGTTTTTCAGCCGCAGCGCGCGGGCCTTGGCGTTGTCTTCCTTCGACAGCCAGACCCGGTCGTGGCCCCACATGCTCGGGCCTTCTTTGCGCTCGGCGGCCTGCCAGGTGGCGACGTCGATCGAGCGCGCGCCCCAGCCGTATTCGACCATGAAGGCGGATGGCGTCCACGAGTAGAAGGAGGTGATGAAGTCGCTGGTGTGGCGGCCGAGCGTCACGCCGACGCGGCCCTCTTCGCCGAGCGCCAGATCGTAGCCTTGGCCGACATCGTCGAAGCTGTAAAGCTCCATCATGATGTGATGCACCGCGTTCTTGCCGGTCTGGATGAAGGCGAGGCTGTGGTGACGCGGATTGAGGTGCAGGAAGCGCGCGACGAACGGATGATCGTAATAATCGGTCAGGCGGAAGCCGAGCACGCCGCGATAGAACGCCATCAGTTTGTCGATTGTCGCCGCGGTATCGACATTGAGCACCACATGGCCGAGGCCGAGCGGGCCGGTGCGGAAGCCCGAGATGGCGCGGCCGGGCTTGAACGGCTCCGCGGTGGTTTCGGCGCCGTGGAAGATTTCCAGGCGATTGCCGAGCGGATCGTTGAATACGATCAGGTCGCGCACGTGGCGCTCGTCGGCGAGCGCGCGAGCGCCGCGCGCCACCTTGATTTCGTTGCGCTCCAGATGGGCCGCCAGCGCGTCGAGCGCTGCGGCGTCGGCGACCTCCCAGCCGAAATAGCTCAATCCCTCGCCGCCGTCGGCATCGACGATGATGCGCTGCTTGCGGTCGTCCATGCGGAAGGCCAGCGTCGAGCGCGACTTGTCGATGCACTGCAGGCCGAGCAGGCCCGAGCCATAGCTCGCCCAGTCGCCCAAATCCTTGGCGCGCACGCCGACATAGCCCAAAGCCTGCGGAACTGCAGTAGCCATTGGCAAACCTCATGCAAACATTGCCATCCTTTTACACCGATGGCATGACGGTTGAAACCGCTTGTCGTCCCCGCGAAAGTGGGGAGCCACCATTAAAATCGGACATACGATCCATGCCAGAGCGAGTGAAACCGCCGTTCCGCGCCGATCATGTCGGCAGCCTGATCCGGCCCGACGCGCTGATCAAGGCGCGGGAGGCCGCCGAGAAAGGCGAGATGCCATCGGCCGAGCTGGCCCGCATCCAGCACGAGGCGATCCGCGGCGTGGTGCGCCTGCAGGAGGAGATCGGGCTCAAACTCGCCACCGACGGCGAATACAACCGGCATTCCTGGCAGCGCGATTTCCTGCTCAGGATCGGCAACGTCAAGCCGATGGCGTCAAAACTCACGGTGCGGTTTCATTCCGCCGCCGGCACCCGCGATCACACGCCGCCGTCGCTGCAGGTCGTGGGCAAGCTGTCGCGGCCCGCGGGCATTTTCGTCGACGATTTCAAGTTCCTGAAGACCGTCGCCAAGGCGACGCCGAAAATCACCATTCCGTCGCCGACCATCGTGCATTTCCGCGGCGGCCGCGAGGCGATCGACGCGCACGCCTATCCGGAGATGGATGCGTTCTACGCGGATTTGGCGGCGGTCTATCGCGGCGAAATCCACGATCTCGCCGCAGCCGGCTGCCGCTATCTGCAGATCGACGAGGTCAATCTCGCCTATCTGTGCGATCCGGAACTGCGTCGGCAGGTCGCCAATATCGGCGAGGACCCGGGGACATTGCCGAAAACCTACGCCGCGCTGCTCAACGCCGCGATCGCCGAAAAACCGGCCGACATGACGGTGTGCATGCATCTGTGCCGCGGCAATTTCGCCGGCGCCTGGATCGCCGACGGCGGCTACGAGCCGATCGCCGAGTTGTTGTTCAACGACATCGGCGTCGACGGTTATTTCCTAGAATACGACTCGGCGCGCGCCGGCGGCTTCGAGCCGCTGCGTTTCCTGCCCAAGGGCAAGATCGCGGTGCTCGGCCTCGTCACCACCAAAAGCCCGGCCATGGAAACCAAGGACGAGCTCAGGCGCCGCATCGATGACGCCAGCCGCTACGCGCCGCTCGAGCAATTGGCGCTATCGCCGCAATGCGGTTTCTCCTCCGGCATCGGCGGCAACGCCATGACGGTGGAGGACGAGATCGCGAAACTCAGATTGGTCGTCGAGACGGCGCGCGAAGTGTGGGGCGCGGCGTAACGGGCATTTATTATCGCGGACTTTGAACCGTCATCCTGAGGTGGCCGCGTAGCGGCCCTCGAAGGATGTCGGCCGAGGCGCCCGGGCCGTCGCCCTTCGAGGTTCGCTTCGCTCGCACCTCAGGGTGACGGGAACGGCGGTATGGCGTAGCTAGAATCCCAGCGTCGGCACCACGTCCGCCGGCGGCGTCGTCCAGCGCTTTCCCGGGCGGCCTTCGGCAATGGCGCGCAGTTCGCGCGTCAGGATTTTCCGCCACAGGATGATGCCGGCGTCGGACCGGCCCAGCCGCTCGCTGGCGCGGTCCTCGACGCGGCCTTGGCCGGCCTGCACGGCGATGTCCTGGACGATGGCGAGGTCGGGATGGACCACGTCGGCGAAGCGGACCTTCCCCGACCAGATGTCGCGCACCACGTCCATCACCGGCGGCGCCGCCGCGACGCTGCGGTCGTAGTCGGCGCGCTTTATCCGATAGGCGTCCGCCTCTTTGCCGGTGACCGCGACGTGGCTGGTGATCAGCCACAAATGGTTCTCGTCATCGACCGGGGTGAAGCTGAAATAGATTTCGGTCCAGCCGCCCACGCCGTCCATGCCGGCGAGCGGCGGCACGATCACGCGCGTGAGGTTCGGCGCGTAATGCAGGGTGTGGCGCACCTTGCCGGCTTTCCGCGTGCCGTAGCGCAGCATGCCCCAATCGGTTTCCTCGGCGGTGATGATCGGCAGGTCGGCGGAAAGCTTTGCGTGCGAGCCGCCGGGCTGGTGGGCGAAGGCGACGTGCACCTCGTCCATGCTGTTCTCAAAACTCTGCAGATAATTGCACGGCACGTGCTCGACGTTCCAGACCTGGATCAAGCCTTCGGCCGTGCGGTACGGAAAATGCGGGAACGGCGGCGGCTCGCCGGGGCCGAAATAGCCGAAGATGAGGCCGAGATATTCGCGGGTCGGATAGGTGCGCAGCTGCACCTTGCGGGCATATCCCGCTTCCTCGGCGGGCTGATCGACGCATTGCCCGGAACAATCGAACTTCCAGCCGTGATAGACGCAGCGGATGGCGTCGTCCTCGATCCAGCCGAGATGCAGCGGCGCGCCGCGATGCGGGCAATGGTAATCGACGACCTGCGCAGTCCCCGATTGGCCGCGGTAGAGTGCAAAATCCTCGCTCATGATGCGGATCGGCTTGGCGTGGCCGGCGGGCAAATCCTGGCTGCGATAGAGCGCGTGCCAGAACTGCCGCATGAAAATACCGCCGGGCGTGGCGGGGCGCGTGGTGGCGATGTCGATGTCGGCAGATTTGGGCTTCGCGGTCTGCGGGCGCGGCGGCGGGCGGCGTTCGATCAGCGTCATTGGCGTTGCTCCCGGGAGCGGCGTCGCGGCACTATAGCACGCCGCTATTCCGCCTTCAGGCCGGCGGCCTTGATGATCGGCCACCATTTGTCGATCTCGGCCTGACGCAACGCGCGGAGCGCCGCGGGCGTGTGCTGGTCGCTGTCGACGTTGTCCAGCCCCATCTCGGTTAGCCGCTTTTGCAGCTCGGGGTCGGCGAGGCCAGCGGTCACGGCGGCGTTGAGCTTGGCGATGGCCTCCTTCGGCGTGCCCTTCGGCACCCACAGCGCGTTCCACACCGAGGTATAAAAGCCCGGCAGCCCGGATTCGTTCGCGGTGGGGATTTCCGGCGCGGCGACGATGCGTTTTCTTGCCGTCACGGCGTAAGCCTTGATGCGTCCGTCGTGCACCAATTGCAAAAAGCCGGCGGTGGTGGTGCACATGAAGTTGATCTGGCCGCCGAGCAGGTCCTGCATGGCCGGCGGCCCGCCTTTATAGGGCACGAATTGCCATTTCACGCCGATAGTCTTTTGCAGCTGCAAGCCGCACAGGTGCTGCATGGTGCCGACGCCGACGGTGCCTTGGAGCACCTTATCCGGATTGGCCTTGATCCAGGTGATCAGGCCTTCGAGGTTTTGCGCCGGCACGTCGTTGGTCGTCACCAAGAGGAACGGATAGCTCGGCAACAGCGCCACCGGCTCAAAATCGGTCAGCGCGTTGTAGGAGATCGCCATGGTGACCGGGGCGAACACCATGCTTTCGCTGTTGCCGAGCACCATCGTGTAGCCGTCGGGCGCCGCGCGCGACACCCGGTCGACGCCGATCGTGCCGCCGCCGCCGCCGATATTCTCCACCACGATCGATTGGCCGAGCGAATTCTTCATCCGCTCGGCGAGCAGCCGCACCAGATTGTCGGTGACGCCGCCGGGAGGATAGGGCACGACGATGGTGATGGGGCGTGAGGGGTAGGACTGGGCGTGCGCGGGGATTGCAGCAACGCAGAGCCCCGTCAACGCTGCGGCAAGTACGAGGCGCCAGTGACCGATCAGATTCATGCAATAGCGCCCAGAAAGCGGCCTTGATCGCTTGGACAGCACTCTGTTCGTGTTGATGATCTTGTCAAGGGCGGCGCGAAGCGCCGCCGCCTTCGGCGGTCAAGACCCTTGACAAGATCATCAACATGAACAATCCAGCGTCCAAGCGATCAAGGCCGCACTCCGACCAGTCGTAAATGGATTGGTCGCTACCGCGCAACGCCTTGTCGGCCGCGGATCGCAACGCTACCCTTCCCACCATAGAGCGATGGACCGAGCATCGCCGTGCCGGGAGGGGAGAGGGTCATGGGAGGGTTTTTCGCCAATCGCTGGTGGATCGTGTTCGCCAGCGCCTGCGGGCTCCTGGTCGGCGCCGGCTCGATCCTGATCTTCTCGTTCGGGGTTTTTCTCAAGCCCGTCACCGAAGACCTCGGCATCAGCCGCGGCGATCTGTCCGGCGCATTGGGCGTGAGCGCTTGGTTCGTGGCGCTGTCGTGCCCGGTGGTCGGCTGGTTGATCGACCGCTACGGCACCCGTCGCGTCATGATTCCCGGCATTCTGCTGTTCGCGCTCGCGGTGGCGGGTTTCGGCTTGATGCCGGCCAAATCGTTAGCCGTCGTGTTCCTGATCTTCTGCGCCGCCGGCTTCATCAGCGGCGTGCAGACGCCGATCCCTTACGCCGCGGTGGTATCGCATTGGTTCGACCGCGAGCGCGGCATCGCGCTCGGCGTGGCGACCGCCGGCGTCGGCCTTGGCGTGGCGCTCATCCCGCAGCTTGCCGCCTTCCTGATCGGTCATTTCGGCTGGCGCAACGCCTATTTTGGCCTGGGCCTTGCGGTCGTCGTGCTTGCCTGGCTGCCGGTCGCCATTTTCGTGCGCGAACCGGCGCGCGATACGGCGTCCGGCCGGGCCGTCGCCGGCAGCTCCGACGTGCTGCCGGGCATCGAAGCCAGGGCCGCGTTGCGGACGGGCAATTTCTGGGTGCTGTCGATCGCGTTCTTTCTCGGCGTCACGGCGATCAACGGCACCATCGTGCACATTGTGGCGCTGTTGACCGATCGCGGCATCCCCTTGCAGATGGCGACCGGCGCGCTGTCGATCGCCGGCATCGCCATCATCATCGGCCGCATCATCTGCGGCTGGTGCCTCGACCGGTTCTGGGGGCCGTATGTGGCGGCGTGCTTCTTCGTCCTGCCGATGGCCGGCATCGCGCTATTGGGCAGCGGCTGGGGCTATCCGGTGCCGCTGATCGGCGCGGCGTTGTGCGGCGCCGGCATCGGCGCCGAGATCGACCTGATGGCGTTCTTCATTAGCCGCTATTTCGGGCTGAAGGCTTACGGAAAAATCTACGGGCTGATGTTCATGCTGTTCAATATCGGCACCGGCCTCGGTCCGGCGCTGAGCGGCCGCGCCTTCGACATGTTCCATTCCTACACGCAAATCTTCGTCGTCTACGAGGTGGCGCTGACCATCACCTGCCTGCTGCTGGTCCGCCTCGGCAAATATGTTTATCCGCCGCCGCCCAAAGCACCGGCTGCGCTGGCCAAGGCGGCGTAGCGCAGGGCAAGCTTGAAGATCATGGCCAATCCGCAACCGCCGGTCCTGACGCTTGCCGAGCGCGATCGCCGCTGGACGAATGTGCGCGCCCTGATGCGCGAGCGCGGCTTTGGCGGCCTCCTGGTCGCCGGCTTCCGCGCCCGCGAAATGTACGAGACCTATATCAGCGACGATTACAACGAAGGCTGCGTGATCTTTCCGCTCGACGGCGACCCGGTCGTCATCACCTGGGCCTACTTGCGGGTGATGCGGGCGCGCTGGTCGGCCGAGCGCGGCACAAAACTTTGGGTCGACGATTATCGCGTGGCGACCAGCGGCATGGGCGTCGCCGAAGTTTTCCGCGAGAAGCATTTGGCCGAGTCGAGCCTCGGCGTCGTCGGTTTGAGCTCGCAGGCGCCGACCGAAATCTACGGCGCCGTCCCGGCCAATTTCTGGATGGAGCTGACGACGGCGTTGCCCAAGGCGCGCTGGCAGGATATTTCCGAAGAGTTCAGTCACCTGATGCTGGTCAAGAGCGACGAGGAACTGGCGCAGGTGCGCTACGCCGCGCGCGCAGCCGAAGCCGCCTGCAAGGTCATCGCCGAGGTCGCGGCGCCGGGCGCCGGCGAGGAAGTGGTGTTCGCCGAAGCCACCCGCGAAATGCTGCGCCACGGCATCGGCGTGCGCTATCCGGTGATCGTGATGAATTCCGGCTCCCACACCTTGTCATGGGGCCCGCCGCGCTGGACCACCAGCGGCGAGGTGCCGCGCATCCTGCAGCGCGGCGACCTGGTGCAGGCCGAGTTGATGCCGCTGTGCGGCAACCAGGAAGTCCAGGTGCAGATGACGGTGGCGCTCGATCCGCTCGACGACACCAACAAGAAGTGCGAGCAGGTCGCGCTGAAGTCCTACGCCGCCGCCTTAAACGCGCTGAAACCCGGCATCACCTTCGCCGACCTCTTGGCCGCCATGGAGGAGCCGCACCGGGAGGCCGGCTGTTGGGGCTATACGCCGCTGGTGCATTCGCTCGGCCCGCATTTTTTGGCCGGCCGCACCCAGGTCAACCTCGACAAGGTCGATCTCGGCGTGCGTTACGCCGGCGCCAATGCGGCGCGCATCCGCAAGGCGGTGCTGCAGCCCGGCATGGTATTCGCGCTCGAGCCCAATGCCTGCATCGGCACCCACCGGGTCAATATCGGCGGCACAGTGATCGTCACCGCGACCGGCTGCGAGGAGCTCAATCACATCCCGACGACGGTGACGCACAAGCAGTAGCGGCGTCGATCGATGTTACGCCCTCTCCCGCAAGGGAAGAGGGCACCATTCGCGGGCGCGGAATTTCCTGACAAAGTCGGGTTAATGCACCCTACGTCGCCTTGCGCAGCCACACCTTGTTGTCGTGGAACGCGGCGCCGCCGAATGGCGCGATCGCGTCGGCGCCGGTGAGCGTGTTGATGCCGCGGCCGTCGGCGTAGGCGGAATTGGGCCACACCGATTCCGCGATCAGCACGCCGCGGCGCACGCCGTCGAACAGCTTGGCGTGGAGGCGCACTTCGCCGCGCCGGTTGCCGAGCACGACTTTGTCGCCGTCGGCGACGCCAAGCGCCGCGGCGTCGGCGGGATTGATCATCACCGTCGGCCGCATCTCTCGGGAAAGCGACGTCGGCGTCTCGGTAAAGGTCGAGTTGAGAAAGCCGCGCGCCGGCGACGTCGCCAGCCGAAACGGATGCTCGGCGTCGGCCTCCTCGATCACCTCCCAATGGTCGGGCAGCGACGGAATCGGACGCGACGGCACGTTGCGGTGCCAGCGACCGAACGGCACGTTGGGCCAGTCCGGCTTGAAGCGGAATTTGCCGTCTGCATAGGCGAAGCCGTTGAGATAATGCGCGGTGGCGAAATCCGGCTGGCAATCGATCCAGCGATTGGCTTCGAGCTCGGCGAGCGTGCCCCAGCCGGATTTTTGCAGGGTGGCGTCGATCAGGTCGCGCTCGGTCATGGCGAAGCCCGGATGCTTGGCGCCGAGTCTTTGCGCCAGCGCGCCGTTGACCTCGTGGTTGGAGCGGCATTCGCCGGGCGGCTCGATCAGCTTCGGGCCGAGCAGAATGTATTGGCTGCCGCCGGCCTGATACATGTCGTCGTGCTCGACGAACATGGTGGCCGGCAGCACCACGTCGGCGACTTTCGCCGTATCGGTCATGAACTGCTCGTGCACGCAGACGAACAGATCATCACGGGCAAAGCCGCGCTTGACCACCTCCTGGTCGGGCGCGACCGAGACCGGATTGGTGTTCTGGATGAGCAGGGCGTCGACCGGGCCGCCGCCCTGTAGCGCCTCTTTGTCGCCGGTGAGGACGGCGCCGATGCGCGACTGGTCGAGCATGCGGATCGACGGATCGCGCACGTCGGAGCCTTCGATCAGGCTCTTGTCGAAGTGAAAAATATCGCCGTTGTTGTGGAAGGCGCCGCCGCCTTCGAGCCGCCAAGCGCCGGTGACCGCCGGGATGCAGCTCGCCGCGTGCATGTTGATGGCGCCGTTGCGCGAGCGCGAGAAGCCGTAGCCGAGGCGGAAATAGGCGCGCTTCCTCTCGCCGACCAGGCGGGCGAATTCCTCGATCGTCGCTGCCGGGCAGCCGGTGATTTGCGCGGCCCAATCCGGGTCGCGCGTGCGCACATGGTCTTCAAGCTCGCGGGGCGCATCGGTGTAGCGCTCCAGATAATCCCAGTCGGCGTTACCGTCACGAAACAGGCAATGCATCACCGCGCAGGCCAGCGCGCCATCGCTGCCGGGCCGGATCAGCACCGGCAGGTCGGCCTGCTGCATGGTCGAATTCATGTAGACGTCGACGACGACGATCTTGGCGCCGCGCTCCTTGCGGCCGCGGGTCGCGTGCGTCATCACATTGACCTGGGTGTTCGCCGCATTGGTGCCCCAGATCACCACCAGGTCGGACTTCGCCATTTCGCGCGGATCGGCGCCGGCGAGTTTTCCGGTGCCGGCGATAAAGCCGGTCCAGGCCGGATTGACGCAGATGGTGGAGAAGAAGCCGGAATATTTCTTGGCGTGGCGCAGCCGGTTGATGCCGTCGCGCTGCACGAAGCCCATGGTGCCGGCGTAATAATACGGCCACACCGCTTCGGAGCCGTGCTTTTGCTGGGCGCGGACGAATTGCTCGGCAACCAGATCGAGCGCGTCGTCCCACGAGATCGGCGCAAACTGGCCGGAACCCTTCGGCCCGGTGCGGCGCAGCGGATGCAGAAGGCGATCGGGGTGATGCACGCGCTCGGCGTAGCGCGCCACCTTGGCGCAGATCACCCCGGCGGTGTAGGTATTTTCTTCGGCGCCGCGCAGGCGGCCGATGGTGCGCCCGTCGATGATTTCGACCTCGAGCGCGCAGGTCGACGGACAGTCGTGCGGGCAGGCCGAAGCGCCGATTCTTTGGGGCCGGACGAGCTGGTTCATAATCCGTCGCGCCTTGGTGTAACCTTGGCGGAACGATAGCACATCGAGGCCAACGGGAGGAAAGATCGTGAAAGCAGCCGTTCTCGGTGAAAAGGGTGTCGAAGTCCGCGACCTGCCGAAGCCCGAGCCGAAGCCCAATGAAGTCCTGATCAAGGTCCGCGCCTCGAGCCTCAATCGCGCCGATACGTTGGTCGCCGCCGGTATCCAGCATGGTCCCGTCGGCGGCGTCGGCGCGCGGATCGGCCTGGAATGTTCCGGCGAGGTCGAGGCGGTCGGCGGCGAGGTCAAGGACTTCAAGCCCGGCGACCGGGTCATGGCCTCGGCGCCGGGCGGCTTTGCCGAATATGCCGTCACCGACGCCGGGCGGGCGAACCGCATTCCCGGCAACAACATGACCTACGAGCAGGCGGCGTGCTTCCCGGTGGCGCTGCAGACCATGCACAACGCGGTGGTCACCGCGGGCCGGCTCAAGCGCGGCGAGACGCTGCTCATCCAGGGCGCCAGCTCCGGCGTCGGCCTGATGGGCATGCAAATCGGCAAGCTGATGGGCGCCGCGCTGGTCTTAGGCACCTCGACCAACGCCAAGCGCCGCGCCGGGCTCAAGGACTATGGCTGCGACGTCGCCATCGACACCGGCAAGCCGGATTGGCCGGAGGACGTCAAAAAGGCCACCGGCGGCAAAGGCGTCAACCTGATCGTCGACATGGTGTCGGCGCCGGTCGCGATCGGCAATCTCGAAGCCGCGGCGCTGCTCGGCCGCATCGTCAATGTCGGCCGGCTCGGCGGCACCCGGGGCGAGTTCAACTACGACCTGCATGCGCTCAGACGCATCGACTATATCGGCGTCACCTTCCGCACCCGCACGCCCGAGGAGGTGCGCGAGATCGTCAAGGCCATGCGCGCTGACCTGTGGCCGGCGGTGGAAGCCGGCAAGCTCACCTTGCCGATCTATAAGACCTTCAGGCTCGACGACATTGTCGCGGCGCTCGCAGTCATGAATGCCAACCAGCATTTCGGCAAGATCGTGATCAGCATCGCGTGAATCGCTGCATCGCTGGTCGGGAATTGTGACAGTCCGGATTCTTTATCCACCAATCCCGGCGTGCCTGGCTTGCCCGGTTTGCGCCCGTCCGGCATAGCTTTGCCATGGCTGATTCGACGAAACGGCAGGCTCCGATCCTGGCCGCCGGCGGCATTGTGCTTCGTGGCAATGTCAGGCCGCGCTTCGCCGTGGTGCGGCTGCGCCGCGAGAAGGCCTGGGTGCTGCCGAAAGGCAAGCTCTACCCGCGCGAGCATCCGCGCGACGCCGCCAAGCGCGAGGTGCTGGAGGAGACCGGGCACGACGTCACCGTGCACGAATTTCTCGGCTCGGTGTCGTATGTGGTCGAAGGCAAGCTCAAGATCGTGCAATTCTGGCTGATGCGCGCTACCGGCGCGCCGGTTCACGAGCTCAACGACGACGTGAAGGCGGTGAAATGGCTGCCGTTGCGGCAAGCCATCGACACGCTGACCCGACCGCACGAAAAAGTCTTCCTCACCCATGTCGGGCCGATTGCGCTTGCCGCGGTCAAGAAACCCCGGCGCTTGAAATCGCGGCGTCGGGCCGGCCATGCCGGCAAGCGGCAGGACCGCAGCCCGCGCATCGCCCCGGTCGAGCACGTCATCGCGATGGATCACGAAAGGACGCGGCCCAACGTCGTCAAGGCGCTGAGCCATTGGGTCGGCCGCGCCACGCATCCGGCGGTGCGCAAAGCGGGTTGATCACGCGTCTTCGGCGATGACGTCGTGAAACTTGTCGTAGTCGATCAACAGCCGGCCTTGCGGCGAAATGCTGGTGATGTCGCGGTAGCGATGCTGCCACAGGACATCGGTATGGTAATAGAGCTTACGCGCGTACAGATGCTGCGCCGAGCTGTCGTCGACGCCGCTGACATTGACCACCAGGGCGGCATCGCTCTTGTCGAGCTCTTCGGTCGTCACGCCGAACAGCGCGCTGTTTTCGTCGATCTTGTGCAACAGCGTCCAACTCAGGGCGAACATCGGATGTTCCTGGCGATCGAGCTTCAATTCATGAAAGCGCCGCAGCTGATAACCCTCGGCGGTATATTCGAGGCGAACCAGCCATAGCCGCGCATTGGCCTGCGAGATGGTGTTGTCGCGCGCGTTGGCGATCCGCAGCATCAGGGTCGGCTGGCCCTGATGCACGGTGACCACCGGATGATCGGCGAACACGAAGCGGGCGCGCGGCCGCGAGAAGCGGGCGAAGATCAGGCCGGTCATCACCGCGAGGAAACACATGCCGGTGAAGATCTCGATCGTGGCGACCAGATGGCCGTAATTGGTCTGCGGGTGCATGTCGCCGTAGCCGACCGTGGCCAGCGTCTCGATCGAGAAATAGAACAGGCTCAGCGGCAGCGGCAGGTCGGGCGAAACGTTGGCGATCGGCTCCTTGCCCAGCCAGTACAGGAACCCGAACACCGTATTGAGAGCGATAAAGATCAGCGCCGCGCTGGCGAAGAACACCGGCCAGTACACGGTCATCGAGCGGTGATAGAGATCGGTCCAGAAACCGCCCGGCGCGCCGCGCGATTCCATCTCGCGGGTGCCGATGCGGATGACGCGGGATCGGCGCTCCTTCCGCGCGTCGCCCGATTTTGCCGAGCCCCTGTTTGCCAAAGCCGTGAGCCTCTGGCGGCGCCGACGCCTTACGCCGTCGCCTTGACCGCCGCGTGGGTCTTGAGTCGCGGATAGACGCGGCGCGCGTTATCCTCGAAGATCTTCTTGCGGTCGGCGTCGCTGATCGGCGCTTTGTCGACATAGCGCTTGGTGTCGTCGAAGCCGAAGCCGGTCCGCGGATCGTTGCCCTTCACCGCGCCGACCATCTCGGATGCGAACAAAATATTGTCGACCGGCACCACTTTGGTGAGCAGGTCGATGCCGGGCTGGTGATAGACGCAGGTGTCGAAGAAAATGTTGTCGCCCATGATTTCGGCCAGTTCCGGCTTGCCGTTGTTGAGCGCGATGCCGCGGAAGCGGCCCCAATGGAACGGCACCGCTCCGCCGCCGTGCGGGATGATGAATTTCAGCTTGGGGAAGGTCTTGAACAGGTCGGACAGGATGACCTGCATGAACACCATGGTGTCGGCGTTGAGATAATACGAGCCGGTGGTGTGCATCGCCGGATTGCAGCAGCCGGAGACGTGGATCATGCACGGCACGTCAAGCTCGATCATCTTCTCGTAGAGCGGGAACCACGACTTGTCGGTCATCGGCGGCGAGTTGAAATAGCCGCCGGACGGATCCGGATTGAGATTACAGCCGACGAAGCCCATCTTGACGCAGCGCTCGAGCTCGGCGGCCGAGTTCTTCGGATCGACGCCAGGCGACTGCGGCAATTGACAGACGCCGATGAAGTTCTTCGGATAGAGCGAGATCACCCGCGCGATCAGGTCGTTGCAGATCTGCGACCACTCGACGCTGACGCTCTCGTCGCCGATGTGGTGGCCCATGCCCGAGGCGCGCGGCGAAAAGATGGTGACGTCGGTGCCGCGCTCGCGCTGCAGCTTGAGCTGGTTGCCCTCGATGCTTTCGCGGATTTCGTCGTCGGGCATTTTTAAGCTTGCGCGCGACGGCATCGCCGTCTTGTCCTTGGCATTGGCCGCCGCGGTCTGCTCTTTGCGGAAGCGGTGCAGATCCTTGGGCTCGGTGGTGTAGTGGCCGTGGCAATCGATAATCATGGCACCATCGCTGCGAGGGATACGGGGATGGCGCGATGCTACGGGGCGCGGTGGGATTGTCAAACCCCGGGGTTCGGCATCGATCCATTCACCGATCGGGTGGCGGCCTTGATCGCTTGGCCGCCGCAAACCCGTCATTGCGAGCGAAGCGAAGCAATCCAGGCGGCGCACCGGCAGCTGGATTGCTTCGTCGCGGAGCCTGTCATCGGGCCGGCCACTTCGGGCCGGACCCGTTGGCTCCTCGCAATGCCGCAAGCGACACGCTAGGATGCCGCCCGCAAAAAGGGAGACCGAGGAATGGCCGATCTACCGCGTCTCAACGGCGTGATCCGCGCGCTCGAAGCGGGGCAACATGCGCTGACCTGCTTTTCGCCGCCCGATGTCGAGGCCGCCATCGCGCTCGCCACCGCGAAATACGATGCCGTGGTCTATGAGATGGAGCACAATGCCTACGACATCCGCGCCTTTCGCGACTGTCTGCAATACATGCTCAACCGCGGGCAGATCGCGCGCTCCGGCTCGGTGGCGCCGGCGGTCGCGCCGTTCGCGCGCATTCCGCCGAACGGCGGTGAGATGGCGCAATTCCAGGCCAAGCAAATTTTTGACCTCGGCGCCTACGGCATCATCTGGCCGCATATCTCGACCGTGGCGCAGGCCTATAACGCGGTCGCCGCCTGCCGCTATCCGCGGCTGAAGGACAAGCCGCTCTATGAGCCGGCGGGCGTCCGCGGCGACGGCCCGACCTCGGCGGTGCGCTATTGGGGCCTCAGCCAGCAGGAATACTACGAGCGCGCCGACGTCTGGCCGCTCAATCCCAAGGGCGAGATTTTCGTGATCCTCATGATCGAAGACACCGAGGGCATCAAGAACCTCAAGGACATTTTGAAGAACGTGCCCGGCATCGGCGCCGTCCTGATCGGCGAGGGCGACCTTTCCCAGGAGCTCGGCTATCCGCGCCAGTACGAGCACAAGGTGGTTCTCGACGCCATGGCGCAGATCGTCGCCACCTGCAAGGAAGCCGGCGTCGTCGTCGGCCATCCCCATGTCGAAGCCGGCAATGCCGAACGCATCGTCAAGGAGGGCTACCGCTTCCTGATGTGCGCCCCGGTGCGCAGCTACGGCCACCTCACTGCGGCGCAGAAATTTACCGGAAGGACGTAAGTCTCCGTCATTCCGGGGCGCCGCGAAGCGGCGAGCCCGGAATCCATACCCACGGTTCGTGCAAAACATGCACCAACAGTGGTTATGGCTTCCCGGCTCGCGGGCTTATGGCCCGCGCCCGGGAATGACGAGGTGTTATCGCGCCACCGCCGCGGCCAAATTCTCGAACTCGCGATCCTTCAAATACTGATCGAGCCCCCAGCGCTTGACTTGATCCATCACCTCGTCGAATTCCGAGCGTGGGATGGCCTCGTAGACGAAGCGCTCGCCGCGGCCGAAGCGGGTGAAATCCCAAGGGTGCACGGTCTCGAATTCCGCCGGCACCGCGAGCTTCCACAGCGGCAGATATTTGCTCAAGTTCGCGTCCAGCGCCTTCTCGGCGCGGTCGAGCGCGCGCAGATAGCCGGCGACGATCTGCGGCGGCGAGCCGTCCGGCACCCACCACAGCGTATGGAACGTATCCGCGATGATCTTGCGCAAGCCGAGCTGCTCGGCCATGGCGATCTGCGGCGGCAGGAGACTCGCCGCTTCGACCTCGCCGCTGAGCAGCGCTTGCAGTCGGGCGCCGAAGCCGCCGGTGTTCACCGTCTTGATGTGTTCGAGGGCTAAGAATTTTTCCAGCCGGTAGGGCACGTTGAAATGGCTGCCGGCCCTCATGCCGACGGCGATCGGCACGTCCTTGAGATCGCGCGGCGCCTTGATGGGCGAATCCGGGCGCACGAAAATCGCCCACGGCGACACGCCATAGGCGTCGGCCACGAAACGTCCCATGCCGGCGCTGGCGTTGCAGATCGAGCCCCAGACGCAGGCGCCCTGGATCACTTCGGCCTTGTCCTCGGTATAAGGGCGATCCTGCGGCCGCTGGAAATATTGCAGGTCCTTCCAGCTCGATTGTGTGCCGCGGAACGTCTTCCAGTCGAATTCGACGTCGAGGCCTTCGGCGGCAAAAAAGCCTTCCTGCATGGCGACGAAGTCATTGAGACCCATGCCTTTGGGCGCGATCTTCACGCGGTGCAGTTCTGTGGCCATGACGCGTTCTCCCGGTTCGGATGTTTCGCGGATTCTATCTCCTGCCCCGCTCGTGGGGGAGGTGCTTTATGCCGCGCCCAGCCCGCCTTTGTCCTCGATGAAGCGGGCGATCTCGTCGACGCCAAGGCCGGTGCGCAGATTGCTGAAGATGAAGGGCCGCTCACCGCGCATGCGCCTGGTGTCGCGCGCCATGTTGTCGAGCGAGGCGCCGACATGCGGGGCGAGATCGATCTTGTTGATCACCAGCAAATCCGACCGGGTGATGCCCGGTCCACCTTTGGAGGGGATTTTCTCGCCGGCGGCGACGTCGATGACGTAGATGGTGAGGTCGGCAAGCTCGGGCGAAAACGTCGCCGCCAGATTGTCGCCGCCGGATTCGATCAGCACCAGATCGAGGCCGGGGAATTTGGCGCGCATGTCGGCGACCGCGGCGAGATTGGCCGAGGCGTCCTCGCGAATCGCGGTGTGCGGGCAGCCGCCGGTCTCGACGCCCGTGATGCGCTCAGGCGGCAGCGCGCCGGAGCGTACCAGATATTCGGCGTCCCATTTGGTGTAGATGTCGTTGGTGATGGCGGCAATCTGATAGCGCTGGCGCAGCTGCTTGCACAGCGCGTCCATCAGCGCCGTCTTGCCGGAGCCGACCGGGCCGCCGACCCCGACGCGCAACGGGCCGTGATGTGACGACGTCATGCGGTTGCTCCTGCTCGCCCAAAATCCCCACAGAAATGGAGCGAGGCCCTCCCTGATCGGTTGGCGGCCTTGATCGCTTGGCTGCCAATTGTTCGTGTTGATGGACTTGTCAAGGACGGCGCGAAGCGCCGCCGCCTCCGGCGGTCTTCGATCCTTGACAAGTCCATCAACACGAACAAGAACGCTGTCCAAGCGATCAAGGCCGCTTTCTCCGCGCTCTTTATTATCTTCAGACAGTGATAGCAGACGACAAAGCACAAGACGGTACAGTTCGCTCCTGAAGCAGTCTAGCGGTGCGCGTCCATGACCGAAACCCTCCAGCCGGTAGACCTGTTCGCCATCGCGCTGGCGCTGGCAGTGCTGATCGGCTGCATCAACCACTTCTGGGTCAAGCTGCCGCCGGCCATCGGCATGCTGCTCGGCTCGCTGGTGCTGTCGCTCATCATCGTGTCGAGCGACCGGCTGTTCCATCTGCACGCCATGATGGGGCTTCGCGTCGTGATCGACTCGGCGCATTTTCCTCGTGTGTTCCTTAACGCGGTGCTGGCGCTCTTGCTGTTCGCCGGCAGTCTGCATGTCGACGTTGCGGAATTGAACCGGCGGCGCGGCATGATCCTGCTCTTGGCCACTGCGAGCGTGCTGATTTCCACCACGATCTTCGGCGCCGGGATGTGGCTCGCCTTCAGTGTCATCGGCATGGCGGTGCCGCTGATCTGGTGCGTACTGCTCGGCGCTATCCTGGCGCCGACCGACGCGGTCGTGGTCGCGAGCTTGCTGCGTCAGGTCGGGCTGCCGCCGAGCCTGCGCGCCGCCATCGTCGGCGAGAGCCTGTTCAACGACGGCGCCGGCGTGGTGCTGTTCCTGCTGGCGCTGGGCGTAACCCAGGGCGAGACCTTCCACTTCGGCCACGGCCAGGTCCTGATCGCGATGCTGCGCGAGATCGGCGGCGGCGCTGCGCTCGGCTTCGCCGGCGGCTGGCTCGCGGCGGTGCTGATGCGGCGCATCGACGACGACGGCCTGTTGCTTCTGATCTCGCTGGCGCTGGTGCTCGGCAGCTATCGCATCGCCAACCTGCTCGAACTTTCCGGCCCGATCGCCGTGGTCTGCGCCGGGCTTTGCCTGGCGTCGCCGTCGTCGCGCTTCGGCATGACGGCCCGGACGCGCCACGTGCTGGTCGGCTTCTGGAAGCTGCTCGATCAGCTCATGAACATCATGCTGTTCCTTTTGATCGGCCTGGAAATCCTCGGCCTGACCATCCAGCCGGCCGAACTGATCCCGGTGGCGTTCGCGGTTCCGCTCGCCGTGATCGCACGCGCGGTCAGCGTCGCGGTGCCGATGCTGTTCGCGCCCGACGCCGCTGCCGACAAGGTGCGCAACGTCGCAGTGCTGACCTGGGCGGGATTGCGCGGCGGCATTTCGATCGCGCTGGCTTTGTCGCTGCCGGCCTCGCCGTGGCGCGGCGATCTCCTGGTCGTGACCTATGCGGTCGTGCTGTTCACCATCGTGGTGCAGGGCCTGACCATGGCGGGCTTCCTGCAGGCTCTCTATGGCGGCAAGAAACCGGCTGAACTGCCGACGCCGGCCGCCGCGCCGAGCGCCGACAAATAACGGCGCCGGTGCGCGGGTGGTGCTTACGACCGGAACAGCCGCGTATACTGCGTCTCGTGCCGCATGCTGGCGAGATCGGCGCGCAAGGCACTTGAGCCGATTTCGCCGAGCGGCGTTGTGAGCGCGCGCATCGCGGCTGCCGCGGCCGCAGGTTCCAGCGCGGCGAGCACGCGCTGACCGTCGGTCTGGCCGAGCGGGATGAGGCGGACGCCGGCGGAAATCCAGTTCGCCGTGAGCGCGTGCAGGAAAGCGTGCAGCGCGGCTTCGCAGGCGATGCCGTGGCCGGCGCAGGTCACGCCGACGGCCACGGGCAGCGCCACGGCGCCGTCCCACGCCGCGTCGAGGCGCGTGAGCGCCGTGCACGGCCAGGCCGCGCGCGTCGCGTCGAGAAAGGCGCGGCCTTGGCTCGTCGTCTCCAAGAGGCGCTCCTTGGACGGCACCAAAGCCGCAGCCAGTTCGGCGACGGCGCGCAAGCTTGCGTCATCACTGGCGGCGACGGCGCGGTGGGCGTGAACGAACAACACCGCATCGCAGAAGCCTGAGCCGTCGCCGATCATGACGGCGAGCCAGGCCCGCAGCGTCTCGGCGTCCTTGATGTCGCCGGCCTCGACCGCCCATTCGATGCCCGACGAATAGGAAAACGCGCCGACCGGATAGGCCGGCGACAGCCACGCCATCAGCCGGTAGAGCGCCGCCGCGTCGGCGTCGCGGCTGGCGGGTGGCGGCGCGTCAGACATGATAATCGCCGTGGTGATGATCATAGGCGCCGGGCTCCGGATCGAACGGCGCCTCGATCGGGCGGAGCACCGCTCCGAGCCCGCGCAGCATGTCCTCGATCACATGGTCGCGCCGGATGCGCAGGCGGTCGCCGACGATCTGCACGTCGACATGACGGTTGCCGATATGCCAGGCGAGCCGCGACAGTTCGTGGGCATTGGCGGCGGCGATTTCCATGAGCGGCTCGGCGCGGCCGGCGACGCGCACGATGGCGCCGTCGTCGAGCAAGAGCCCGTCACCGTCGCGCAACGCGATGGCGTGCGGCAAGTCGAGCAGGAACGTCGTGCCGCGCTCGCCGGTCAGCACGATGCGCCGGCGATGGCGGCCATGGGCATCGAGCGTGACGCAATCGACCGCGTCCGCGGCGTTCCAGGCGCCGGCGGTCTTGATTTCGCGCGCGCGCCGCATCGGTGCCGTCGGGCCGGCGTCAGAAATTCGCGGCGCGCTTCTTCTCTTGCTGCGCCGGGGTTTTGCCCGAGGGCAATTCGTACATGCCGCTCGGCAGCGTATCGAGGAAGGCCAGCACCTCGTCGGTCTTCACCACATCGGCATATTTGGCGTTCATGTCGCACAGATTGATGGCATGGCTGGCCTGCGAGCGGTCGAAGCAGCCTTCCTCGGCCAGCGCGATACGGTAATTCAAACTGAAAGCGTCGAGCACGGTGGCGCGCACGCAGCCCGACGTGGTGGTGCCGGTGACGATGACGCTGTCGCAACCGAGCAGCGTCAGATAGCTCGCCATATTGGTGCCGAAAAAACCGGACGGCTTCTGCTTGAGCACGACGATGTCCTGCTCACCGGGCGCAATCGGGGTGACGATCTCGTTGCCGTCGAGATTGGTGACGATGGTCGCCCGGTCCTCCTCGCCGCGCGAGTTCTTCCACAGCCAGGAGCCGGAATCCCAATTGTCGTCGCGGCGCACGCCGGTCGTGTAGATGACGGGAACGCCCTTGTCGCGGCACTTGTCGATCAGCGAACGGATATACGGCAGCGCCTCCCAGGCGTCCTCGCCGCAGGAATTGCGCCAGCGCTTGATCGATTCCAGGATCGGCTCCGGCCGGTCGCCGCAGAACGCCCAATTGACGTCGATGACCAAGAGCGCCGGCCGCTTGCCAAAGCCGCCGCGGGCGCCGTAGCCCGAAGTGGCGAACACCGCCCTGTCGCGCTCGGTGAGAAACTTGTTCCAGATCGGTTCGGACATGGCCTTCATTCCTTTTTGCTGATTGGAGGTTATCATAGCGTCATTCCGGGGCCGAGCGAAGCGAGGAACCCGGAATCCATAACCACAGGCGGAGGGTATGGATTCCGGACTTGCCGCTACGCGGCAATCCGGAATGACGATCAAAGATTCGCCTTGAGGCTGTTGACGAAGCTCATGTCGATGATCTCGTCGTATTTGACGTCGGTCTTGAGGATGCCGGCGCCCATGACCACGGATTTCGCGGTCTCCCAGGCGGCCGGCGAGATCACGCCGTCCTTGCTCCACATGTTGTCGGCGAACGAGCGGCCAAGCGTCGCCTTGAGATCGTCGAGCGCCATGGTGGGGAATTGGCTCTTGGCGAGCTCGGCGGCCTCGTCATGGTTTTCGTCGACGAATTTCAGAGACTTCATCATGCCGCGGACGAAGCCGCGCACCAACTCGGGATCTTTCTGGATCGTGTCGAGGCGCACATTGAAGGTCGAATAGGCATACGGGCCCATCTCCTTCGGAATGTTGATGAACGGCTCGCCCCACACGCCGATGCGCACGCCTTGGGTGATGAACGGCTCGGTCGAGCAGCCGATCTGCGCCTGTTTGTTCTTGACCGCCGGCAGGATCGCCGAGTTCGCGGTTTCTACCAAGGTGACGTCGGCGGTGGCGTCGAGCTTCCATTTCTTCAGGAGATAGCGCGTGATCGAATTCGGCGTGCCGCCGAAGCCAGAGGTCGCGACGGTCTTGCCTTTGAAATAGCTCGGCCAATCGGTGCCGGTGGGTTCCTGTCCCTTCACCGCGCAATAGTAGACATTGCCGCGGTCAACGCAGTTGACCACGGCGCGCAGCTCGGCGCCCTTGGCCTTGGCGTAGGCGCAGTGCTCCGGCCCGCCGATGAAGGCGAAGGCGGTGCCGGACAGCACCGCATTGGTATGGCCGGCGCCGGTCTCGATGGTCACGATCTTGACCGCGACGTCCTCGAACAGATTTTTTGCGATCCCGATATAGAGCGGCAGGTAGCCGGTGCCGTGGACCGGCTCGGCGATCAGCACCTCCTTGGTCTCGGCGCGCCCGATCATCGGATGCGCCATGAAGGCGGTACCGGCCGATGCCGCGGTGGCCAGAAGTTTTCGTCGGCTGATGCTGCGTGGTGTCATGACGACCTCATCTGTTGGACCAGCTATTGCGATTTTTTCGCCTATTGCCTGATGCCTTTGCGCAGGATGCGCTCGAGCCAGGAGACCGCGGCATACATGATCACGGCCAATGTCGAGAGCACCAGCACGGCGACCCAGACCAGCGCGATATCGTAGGTATTGCCGGCATAGAGGATGGCGCGGCCGAGGCCGTGCTGGGAAGCGATGAATTCGCCGACGATGGCGCCGGTCAGCGCCAGCCCGATATTCACCCGCAGCACCGAGATGATCCATGGCAGCGAGTGCGGCACCACCAGCTTGCGAAACACCTGCCAGCGCGTGGCGCCGAGCGAATAGAACAGTTTCTCGCCGTCGCTATCGAGCGCCTTGACGCCAGCATAGGTGGTCAGCGTCGACACCACCAAGGTCAGCGCCGTGGCGATGGCGACTTTCGAGGCGAGCCCGATGCCGAACACCAGGATCACCAACGGCGCCAGCGCCAGCTTCGGCAGCGCCTCGAAGCAGATGATGTAAGGCTGCACGATGGCGGCATAGTTGCGCGACCACCAGAACGACAGGCCGAGCAGCGAGCCGCAGGTGGTGCCGAGGAAAAATCCGAAAATCGTCGAACGAAAGGTGAAGCCGATATCGGTCCAGGCCGCGCCCGCGGCGAAGAACTTTATCAACGTGTCAAAGATGTCGCTCGGCTTCGACCAGAAGAAGCCGTCGATCCAGCCGTGGTCGGCGGCCGCCTGCCACAGCGCGATCAGGCCGGCCAGGATGCCGACCTGCGCCGCGACGATGGCGAGCGTCGGCCAATCCTTCTGCGCCGGCAGGCGGCGGACCGAGCGTAACGGCCGTGCGTCCGGCGCCGGCGGCGCGCGCACCAGATCGACGCCGGTGTCCTGGACCGCCATGTCAGGCCGCCTCACTTACGGATGGATCGTGGCCGGCCATCAACAGCGCCAGGCAGCGCTGCTTGATCGCCATGAATTCGGGCGATAGCGTCGCGCCCCGCTGGCGCGGCCGCGCGATCGGCACCGGCATGGTCTCGATGATGCGGCCCGGCCGCGTCGCCATGACGTGAACCTCGTCGGACAGATAGATCGCCTCCTCGATATCGTGGGTGACGAACACCACGGTTTTGCCGAAATCGGCCCACAGCCCGAGCAGCCATTCCTGCATCTGCAATTTGGTCTGCGCATCGAGCGCTCCGAACGGCTCATCAAGCAAAATGACGTCGGTGTCGAACAACAGCGTGCGCAACAAAGCGGCGCGCTGGCGCATGCCGCCGGACAACGCGTTGGGATGGAGATATTCGAAGCCGGCGAGGCCATAGCGCTGCAGCAGCGGCAGTGCCCGCTCGCGCGCCTTGCGCAACGGCACGCCCTGGATTTCCATACCGAGGATGACGTTGTCGAGCACGGTGCGCCAGGGCAGCAGCAGGTCCTTCTGCAGCATGTAGCCGACGCGGCCGATGGTGGCGGTGGCGTCGGCGCCGTCGATCAGCACCCGGCCAGTGGTCGGCTCCAGCAAGCCGGCGACGATGTTGAAGATCGTGCTCTTGCCGCAGCCCGATGGGCCGATCAGGCTGACGAAACGGCCCGGCGAAATCGCAAGCGTTACCGGCGCCAGCGCCGTAAAGGCGCCGTTTGGCGTCCGAAAGGTCATGCCGACCCGGTCGAGGCGAAGCTTCACAGACATCGCGCTTCCCTGTCCACGGCGATGATACAGCAATAACCGTGCCAGCGGAATTGTAGGGTGGACACCGCATGCTTCGGCGTATCCGCGTGGGCAAAATCGTCGATGCGCGGTGCCCACGCTGGGGCACATCGGGCGATTTTGCCCACCCTACTTGCGCAGAAGCGCCGCGTCGAAGGCGCTGGCGATCGCCGGCTTGCTCTTGCCGGCGCTTAAGGCGTCGCCGATCACGGTGACGATCTGCCGCGGGTGCGCCAGCGGTTTGAAGCGTTCGGCGGTGGCGCGGCGCCCGCGGTAATAGAACCAGTCGCGCAGCTTCGCGTTTGAGAGGAGCCGGGCGATGCCGGGCCAGCGCGCGGCGCCGCTGTCGAGCGCCCAGGTGGCGAATGGGCCGAGGCTGAAGCGATAGGCGGCGCCAGTCGCGATCACGATGCGGTCGAACGGCGTCAGCACGGTCGGATCGACCATCACGTCGGTGCCGAAACGGAATACCACGCCCTTTGTCTTGCAAGCCGCCGTCATGTCATCGATGTAGCGCGCGAAACTTGCGTCGCTCGCCTCGACTTCCTGAAACAGCGGCGCCTTGCCGGCATAGCGGAAGCTGCCGCCGGCGCGCTTGGCCTTCTCGAACACGGTTACCTTGTTGCCGTCGGCGACCAGCGACGCAAAAGTGAGGCCGGCGGGCCCGGCGCCGATCACGGCGATGCGCTCGCCGCGCGGCGGTTTTGCATCGGCGAACAAAATTTCGCGGCCGGCGGCGCCGTTGACCACGCAGCCGATGCGGGCGCCGCCGCGCATTTCGTTGATGCAGGTGTTGCAGGCGAGGCAGCGCCGGATCGGCTCGCCGCGCGCGACCTTATCGACCCATTGCGGATCGGCGATGAGCGTGCGGCCGAGCGCGATGAAATCGGTCTTACCGTTCGCCACCGCCGCTTCCGCCAGCACCGGATCGCCGAGCCGGCCGACGGCGATCACCGGTACTTTGATCTCCTTCTTCACCGCGGCGGCATAGTCGAGAAAGGGGCCGTCGGACATCGTCATCGGCGGCAGCACGATTTGCGCCGACGGCAGCGAGCGATAATGCCCGGCGGTGACGTGCAGCGCATCGGCGCCGGCCTGCGCCGCGCAGAGCGCGATCTGCCGGCCTTCCGCAAACGGCAAGCCGCCGGGAAAGAAGTCTTCGACCGAGAGCCGGTAGATGACGCCGAGGCCCGGCACGGCCGCTTTCACCGCGCGCAACACGTCGAGGCCGAAGCGGGCCCGATTTTCCAGGCTGCCGCCGTATTCGTCGCCACGCCGGTTCTCGAACGGCGCGTGGAATTGCGAGATCAGATAGCCGTGAGCGGCATGGACTTCGACGCAATCGAAGCCGGCTTGTTGCGCGCGCCGCGCCGCGGCGGCATGGGCGGCGATGGTTTGCGCGATGCGCGCCTTGGTCATCGCCTCCGGGATGATGGTCTCGAACGTGGTTTCGTAGACCGGATGCGGGATCGCCGACGGCGCGATCGGCGTCTCGCCGCAAATATCGATGCGGGTGTGGCCGCCGCCATGGCCGAGCTGGATCGACGCCTTGGCGCCGCCGCGGTGGATCTCGCCGACCAGCCGCGTCAGGCCGGGAATGAAACAATCGTCGTAGATGCCGACTTCGTGGCGGCGATGCCGGCCGCATTTTTCCGGCGACGCCATCTCGACGGTGATCAGGCCGGTGCCGCCGCGCACCCGCGCCATGTAGTACGCAATCGAGTCGTCGGTGACGAAACCGTCCGCGTCCGCGGTGCGCGTGGTCATCGGCGGCATGACGATGCGGTTTTTGATTTCGACCGGCCCGATGCGGGCCGGCGTGAGCAGGACGTTGGTCACAGGGTTGGTATCTCGCCGCCGTCGAGTTCGACAGTGGCGCCGTGCATCCAGGTGGCGCGCGACGACACCAGGAAGGTGATCATATCGGCAACGTCCTCGACCTTGCCGAAGCGGGTGATGCCGAAGCCGCGGCACATTTCCTCGCGGGCTTTCTGCTCCGGCCAGCCGGTGCGCTCCATCTCGGCCTTGATGCGCCGCCACAGCCGGTCGGTCTCGACCATGCTCGGGTGGATGCAGTTGACCTGCACGCCGTCGTGCTTGCCGCGATCGGCCATGCATTTGGCGAAGGCGGCGACCGCCGCATTGACGGAAGAGCCGATGGTGAACTCTTCGGTCGGCTTGCGGCCGCCGGTGCCGCCGATCGAGATCAGCGAGCCGCGCCGTTCCTTGAGCAGCGGCCAGGCGGCGCGGGTCAGCCGCACATGGGCGAAGAATTTCAGCGCATAGCCGTCCTCCCAATCGGCGTCGGTGAGGCCGAGGAAATCGCCGCGCTTGGTGGCGCCGGCATTGTTGACCAGGATGTCGAGGCCGCCGAACTCGCGCTTGACCTGTTCGATGAGTTTTGCCGGCGCGTCCTTGCCGCGCAGGTCGATTGCCGCGACGGCGGCGCGCCGACCCTGCTTGCGGATGGCGGCGGCGACCTCGTCGAGCGCCTTTTCGTCGCGGCCGGTCAGCATCACGTCGCAGCCTTCGGCCGCCAGCGCCAGCGCGACGCCGCGGCCGATGCCGCGGCTCGACCCGGTCACCAGCGCGATCTTGCCTTTTAATCCCAGCTCCATCTCAATCCTCCCTGTTGCCGACTGTTGTAGCCGGATTTCGCTGCCGCTCAATCCGGGTTACGGTCGCGCCGGGCAGAGGGCGTTTCGCGAATGACCATCAAGGGCAAGGCCTATATCGCCGGGGCCTATGAGCATCCGACCCGGCACGCGCCGGACAAGACGGTGGCGCAGCTGCACGCGGAAGTGGCGCTTGGCGCGCTCAAGGACGCAGGGCTCAGCCGCGACGACGTCGACGGCTATTTCTGCGCCGGCGATGCGCCGGGCCCGGGGCCGGCCACCATGGCCGAATACCTGAATCTGAAACTCCGCCACGTCGATTCCACCGAGCTCGGCGGCACCTCCTATGTGGCGTTCGCCGCGCACGCCGCCGAGGCCATCGCGCTCGGCAAATGCGACGTGGCGCTGATCACGCTCGCCGGCCGGCCGCGCAGCGAAGGCCAGGCGACCGGCACCACGCCGCGGCTGCGCGATCCGAACCAGCCGGAAGCGCCGTGGGAGTTCCCCTACGGCATGACGACCGCCAACGGCTACGCCATGTGCGCCATGCGTCACATGCATCAATACGGCACCACCAGCGAGCAGCTCGCCTGGATCAAGGTCGCGGCCTCGCATCACGCGAGCCACAATCCGCACGCCATGCTGCCCGACGTCGTCACCGTCGCGGACGTGGTCAACTCGCCGGTGATCGCCGATCCGCTGCACCGGCTCGACTGCTGCGTCATCAGCGACGGCGGCGGCGCGCTTGTCATCGTCAAGCCGGAGATCGCCAAGAAACTAAAACGCCCGCTGGTGAAAATCATCGGCGCCGGCGAGGCGGTGAAGCATCTCTCCGGCGGCACCTTCGATCTCACCACCTCGGGCGCGGCGCGCACCGGGCCGATCGCATTTGCCGAAGCCGGCATCAAGCCTGCCGACATCAAATATGCCTCGATCTACGACAGCTTCACCATCACGGTGCTCATCCAGATCGAGGATCTGGGTTTCTGCGCCAAGGGCGACGGCGGCAAATTCGTCGCCGACGGCAATCTGATTTCCGGCGTCGGCTCTTTACCGTTCAACACCGACGGCGGCGGCCTGTGCAACAACCATCCGGCCAATCGCGGCGGCATGACCAAGGTGATCGAGGCGGTGCGGCAGTTGCGCGGCGAGGCGCATCCCAAGGTGCAGGTGAAGAACTGCGATCTGGCACTGGCGCAAGGCACCGGCATGCAGCTCGGCAGCCGCCATTGCAGCGCCACGCTGATCATGGAACGGGAGTGAGTCATGGCGCCAGCGCGAGTAATTCCGTCACCCGTCATCAGCGTCGAGAACGAGGCATTCTGGAACGCGGCGCGGCAAGGCCGCTTCGTCGTCCCGGCCTGCACCGCCTGCGGCAAGGCGCATTGGTATCCGCGCGCCATCTGTCCGTTCTGCGCAAGCGACAAGATCGAATGGCGCGCGGCGTCCGGCAAAGGCACGATCTATACCTGCAGCGTCATGCGCCGCGCCAAGGAGCCCTATGCAATCGCCTATGTGACGCTCGTCGAAGGCCCGACCATGATGACCAACATCGTCGACTGCGATTTCGACGCGCTGCGCATCGGCCAGCCGGTCGCGGTGGTGTTCAAGGACAGCGAAAACGGCCCGCCGGTGCCGATGTTCAAGCCGGCCTGAGTGTCATTCCGGGGCGCGGGTGCAAGCCCGCGAACCCGGAATCCATAACCACAGACGTTGCGGGGACGGGCATTGCCGTGCGGATTCTGAAACGACGGTGGCTATGGATTCCGGGTTCGCCGCTTCGCGGCACCCCGGAATGACGGTGGTTTTAATGCCTGCACGTTCTGGCTAAACTGCTGCACACACAAGGGACACGGCAATGCGGTTTGGACTTTTCGGCAGCGCGACGGCCCGCCATGGCGGGCCGGACGTCGATTCCGGGCAGGGTTACAAGCAATTCGTCGAATACAATGTCGAGGCCGAGGCGCTCGGCTATCACTCGACCTTCCTGGTCGAGCATCATTTCACCGGCTTCGGCCAGGTTTCCGCCAGCCTCGCGCTGCTGACCTGGGTGGCGGCCAAGACCAAAACCTTGCGGCTCGGCACCGCGGTGCTGGTGCTGCCCTGGCACAATCCGGTGCTTCTCGCCGAGCAGGCCGCGACCATCGATCTGTTGTCCGGCGGGCGGCTCGACTTCGGCGTCGGCAAGGGCTACCGCCACAACGAGTTCGCCGGCTTCTGCGTGCCGATCGCGGAAGCCGACGCGCGCTTCAACGAGACGCTCGACGTCATCGTCAAATCCTGGACCTCGAAGCAGCGCTTCTCGCACCACGGCAAGTATTGGAATTTCGAGGACATCATCGTCGAGCCGCCGACCGCGCAAAAGCCGCATCCGCCGATGTGGATGGGCGCCGGCAGCCCGGACTCGATCCGCCAGGTCGCCGCCCGCGGCTATAATCTTTTGCTCGACCAGTTCGCCTCGTTCGAGACCGTCGCCGAGCGCATCGCCATCTACAAGGCGGCGCTGGAGCAGCACGGCCGCGTGTTCGATCCGATGAATGTCGGCGTCGCCCGCGCCTTCTATGTGGCCAAGGATGCCGCCGACAAAGACGCCGCATTGGAGCGGCGCATGGAGGCGCAGCGCCGCCTCGAGGCGATTTCGAGCGCGCCGGGCGTGAAGAACACCGCCAGCATCATGACCTATTCCGACACCCGCGAAGCGAGCGAAGAGAGCGCGCTGTACGGCAATCCTGACGAGATCGCGGTGAAGCTGAACAGTCTGCGCCGGCTTGGCGTGGAATATGTATTGCTCAACGGTGGCGGCCTGGTCGGTCACGCCAGCGAAAGCCTGCGCCGCTTCGCCCGCGAGGTGATGCCCCACTTCGGCGAAGCCGCGCCGATGCGCGGCGTCGGGTAAGAAAACATTCCGCTCATTCCCGCGAAGGCGGGAATCCAGGGGGGAGGCTACTTTGTCGGTGAAATTTCTGGGTCCCCGCTTTCGCGGAGACGAGCGGACAGAGTAGCGCCGCCCATGATCAACAAGATCGTGCAGACCATGGCCGAGGCGATGGCCGGCATCCGCGACGGCGCCGTCGTGCTGGTCGGCGGCTTCGGCAGCATCGGCCAGCCCAATGCGCTGATCGAAGGCCTGATCGAGCAGGGCGCCAAGGACCTCACCGTGGTCGCCAACAATTCCGGCGTCGGTTACGTCGGCCTCGCCAAGCTTCTGAACACCGGCCGCGTGCGCAAGATCGTCTGCTCGTTCCCGCGCACCGCCGATCCGGTGGTGTTCGAGCGGTTGTGGCGCGAGGGCAAGATCGAGCTCGAATGCGTGCCGCAGGGCACCATGGCGGAGCGCATGCGCGCCGCCGGCGCCGGCATTCCGGCGTTCTATACGCCGACCGCGGTCGGCACCAAGCTCGCCGCCGGCAAGGAAGAGCGCGAAATCCACGGCCGCAAATATATTCTCGAGGAAGCGCTGCACGGCGACGTCGCGCTGGTTGAGGCCTGGGAAGCGGACCGCTGGGGCAACCTCACCTACAATTCGTCGGCGCGCAATTTCAACCCGGTGATGGCGACGGCGGCGAAGCTGACCATCGTACAGAGCCAGCACATTGTCGAGCTCGGCGCGCTCGATCCGGAAAAAATCGCGACGCCGGGAATTTTCGTCGACCGCGTGCTGCACGTGCCCTACGGCGAGCCGACGGTGACGTAACAATTAAGCGACGGGAGGACGCCATGAACGCGGATGCAAAGACTTTGGCGGTGCGGCCGATGGCGCGCCGGGAAATGGCCAAGCGGCTCGCCGACGACATTCCCGAGGGCTGGTACGTCAATCTCGGCATCGGCGCGCCGCTGCAGGTGGCCGACTATGTGCCGCAAGAGCGCGAGGTCGTGTTCCAGTCCGAGAACGGCGTGCTCGGCATGGGTCCCGCGCCGGCGCCGGACAAGATCAACCGCTGGCTGATCAATGCCGGCAAGCAATACATCACCTTGCGCACCGGCGCTTCCTACATGCATCACGCCGATAGTTTCGCATTGATCCGCGGCGGCCATCTCGATCTGTGCGTGCTCGGCGCCTTCCAGGTCGCCGCGAACGGCGACATCGCCAACTGGTCGACCTCCGACAACGAAAGCGCGCCCGCGGTCGGCGGCGCCATGGATCTGGCCGCCGGCGCCCGCCGCATCTGGGTGATGATGGATCACGTCACCAAGTCGGGCGAGAGCCGGCTGGTGCGCCGCTGCACCTATCCGCTGACCGCGGTCGGCGTCGTCAAGCGCGTCTACACCAATCTCGCCATCCTCGACGTCACAGACGACGGCTTCGCGGTGCGCGAGATGGTGCCCGGCATGACGCTCGATGAATTGCAGAAGGTCACCGACGCGCCGCTGCGCATGGCGACCGCCTAAATCCCGCGCCGCTTGTCCCTTCGTGCGCGCGGCAAAAAGGGTCTGTCCATTCCATATCGCTGCGGCCGTTACAGTGTGCTATCTTGCGGCACAATTTAAAGGCGTAGAGGGAGGATATCATGTCCGCGCACCGCCTTTTCGTCCTAAGCGCTGCAACCGCTTTATTTGCTGCCATGGCGCAACCAGGGTTGGCAGAAATTGGGGCCTACAAGCCACTCGCCGTGACGACGCCCGACGGCTTGACCATATCGGCGCAGCAATGGCAATCGGGCGATCCGAAGGGTCCCGGCATCGTCTTCATCCATGGCTATTCGCAGAGCAGTCTGTCGTGGATGCGCCAGATCTTCAGCAACCTCGCCCGGCAGTTTCACATCGTCACCTATGACCTGCGCGGCCACGGCAATTCCGACAAGCCGCTCGACGCCGCGCGCTATCGCGACGGCAAGGCCTGGGCCGACGAGCTGCAGGCGGTGATCGATGCCGCGGACCTAAAACGCCCGGTGCTGGTCGGCTGGTCCTACGGCGCCCGCGTGATCTCGGACTATGTCACCACCTATGGAGCGGGCGGCATCTCCGGCATTAATTTCGTTGACGGCGGGATCAAGATCATTCCCGAATATGTCGGCGAAGTAATCTTAAAGTACCAGCCGTCGATGGCGTCGGAGGACCTGCTCACCAACATCACCGCCACGCGCTTCTTTTTGCAGGGCTGCTTCGCCAAAGAGCCGAGCGCCAACGACTTCGAAAACATGCTCGCCTTCAACATGATGGTGCCGCCCAAGGTCCGCGCCGGGCTGGCCGGCCGGCCGCTTGATGCCACCGCCGTCATGTCGAAGCTGACGATACCGGTGCTGGTGACTCACGGCGCCGCGGACAAGGTCGCCAAGCTCGACATGGCGAAATATACCGCCTCGGTGATCCCCGGCGCCAAGCTTTCGGTCTACGACGGCGTCGGCCATTCGCCGTTCTACGAGGACACGGAGCGCTTCAACAGCGAACTCGCCGCCTTCGTGCGCGCGGCCAATAAAGGCAATTGATCGCGCCGATCCGCTGATCGCAGTCGAGCTCGAACCATTCCGGGCCGCGAGCGTTATCAAGGTTGACGCCCGACATCGGGCCTTGCGTCAAGGATGAAACCCATGAAGAAGATCGCGACCTTTGCGGCCATCGCTTTATTCGGCACCGCCGTGGCAGCCTATGCGGCCCCCAAGAGCGGGCCGGGAGCATCCGAAAATACGCCCGGCGACACAATGCAAGACAAGGGCCTGAAGGGTAAAGGCGGCGCATCGCAGTTCGCGCCCGGACATGAGATGAAGAAACCGGGCGGCGCCTCCGAGCTTTCACCCGGCGATCGGATGAATGACAAACGTTGATTGCGTGTGATCCCTAGGTGAATGAAGGGCCGCCGACGAACGCGGCCCCTTTTTTCTGTGGTCACGCGGAAGCCCCGCATGCCTTGGCTCGATATCGACTGACGAGCACGCGACTTAATTAACCAGCACCGGCGTGCCGTTCGGCACACGAGCGTACAGGTCCGCGACATCGTCGTTGCCCAGCCGCACGCAGCCGAAGATCACGTTGGTGCCGATGGTCGCCGGCGCGTTGGTGCCGTTGATGCGCGACTTGCCGTCGTCGAGCTCCATGACGCGGGCACCGAGCGGGTTGCCGGGACCGCCGGGCATGACGCCAGGCTTGGCGAGCCTGCGCGCGATCATGTCCGGCGTCGCCTGCCACGACGGCCATTCCGCCTTGCTGGCGACGTGGCGCAGCCCGACCAGCTCGGTGCATTGCTCGCCGAGCCCGATGCCGTAGCGCAGCGCCACGTTGTTGGGCTGAATCAGATAGAGAAAGTGCTGCAGCTTATCGATGATGACGGTGCCGACCGGCTGCAGGGTGCGATAGAACGTCGGCTGGCGGCGAAAGACGTAAGCCAGATCGTTGTCGGTCGCGCCGCCGTCGATGCCGGGCGCCAGATCGCCGTCTTTGGCCGGCTTGGGTGTGGCGGCTTTGGCCGCGGGCGGCGGCACTTGCGGGGCGGGGGTGGCGGCGGAGGCGACGTTTTTGACCGGCGGCGACGCTTTGTGGGCGTGCTGCAGCCAGAAAATGTAACTACCGGCGCCGATCGCGGCGGCGACGATGGCGACCGCGAGCAAAGAGATGCCGCTGAGCTGGAATGGCGTCTTCAGCGGCCCGCGCTCGATCGACGACACATCGGTGATGTCGCCGTCGGCATCGTCGACCGGCTCGTCGCGCGGCGCCGCGCCACGGGCGGGGCGCGACATTTCTGCTTCGATCTTTCGGATCGCTGAGTCCAATGCCGTTTGCTCGGCCGCGATCGCGTCGGGCGAGGTCGCCGGACGCCGTGCCAACAGCTGCGTCACCAGCATTTGCCGCGCGCGCTCGTAGACGCCGCGGCGCCATTGCGCGTCCTTGGCCTCCGGCGCGCTCATGGCGCGCGCTAGGATCGGATAATAGTCGACCATGGCCCCCCGGCGCGCGTTTAGGCGCCGACCTTCGCTAAGAACTGCAAAACCCGCGCGTTGGTCGCGTCCTCGTCCTGCCGCTCGACCGGCACATCCCAATAGTCCGACCGCGGCAGGCATTCCTCAAGATAGCGCGCCGCCGACGTCGCGTGCGAGGCATCATGGCCTGGAACGACCAGCGCCGGAATATCCGTGCGCATCAAATCCTCGGGCTCGGCGCCGGGCGCGGTGTCGCGGTCGAACAAAGCGCGGCACATGCCCTCGCAAATCGCCGTGTAGCGCTCGCGGTCCTGCTTCGCATAGGCGGCGGCAAAGGCGTCATCGCGCTTGATGACGGAGGCCCATGGCCCGCCGCGCGGATCGGCGCCGAACGGCTTGCCGTCTTTTTTGACCAAAGCGACGACGCCGTCGAGGCCGTCGCTTTCGACGAAGGCCAGATGTTCGGCAAAACGCTGGTGGCTCGATATGCGGTATTTGGCGCCGCCGACCGGCCAATAGAGCACCATGCTCGACACCATCTGCGGGTGCGCGACGGCGAAGGCGGTGACCGGCGGGCAGCCCATGCAGCCGCCCATGAGATGCGCGCGCTCGATGCCGAGATGGTCGAGCAGCCCTTTGCCCTGGGCGACGAAATGCTGCCAGGTGACGCGCTCGATCCTGCCGCCCGACTGGCCGCATTCGCGGCGGTCGAACAGGATGCAGGTATAATGTTTCGGCAAATGATCGAGCAGCTTGATCCGGGCGTAGCTGCCGAGCGTCGACCACGCCTCGACCACGGCGTTGAAGCCGCCGGGCGCGTACATCAACAGCGGCGGCCCGGAGCCAAGGACTTCGTAGCGCGTTGTGATGCCGTCGATGACCGCGCTGGCCATGGTCAGCCCTTGATCTGGCGGCCGGCGCGGGCGTCGGCGATCAGCGCGGTGAACGCGTCCAACGCGGCCTTGGCGGTGTTGACGTAAGTGTCGGTCTTGGCGTCGATCCATTTCTCGGCGTAGCCGATGGCGGTGTGGGCGAGCCGCACCCGGCCGTCGAGCCACGGTCCGCCGCCGAAGCCGCCGATCACCGGAATGCTCACCGCCTTGACCACCGCGGCGCCGGCGACCGGGCCGGAATTGGTGAAGTCGAGCAAGGCCGCGCCGGCGCCTTCCAGGAGCTTTGCCTCGGCGACGAGTTTTTCCGCCGCCTCGGCCGTCGCCATCGCCTGCGGCGAATTCTGCGCGCTGTAGGGAATGCCGTATTTGCCCGCGGTCTGCGGCGTCAGCCCGAACTGGGCGAACACCGGAACGCCGGCCTTGACCAGCGCGCGCACCACATCGGGAAACTCCGCCGCCGCATCGACCTTGATCATGTCGGCGCCGCCGTCGTGCATCAGGCGCGACGCGGCGGCAAGCGCGCTGTCGATGCCCGCTTGCACCGGGCCGAACGGCATGTCGCAGCTCACCAGCGCGCGGGCGACGCCGCGCCGCACCGCCTGGCAGCAGATCAGCATCTCGTCGAGCGTGACCTCGACGACTTCGTCGCGGCCCCACAGATTGACGCCGACCGAATCGCCGACCGAGACGAAATCGACGCCGGCGCGGTCGGCAATGCGCGCGATCTGATAATCCCAGGCGACGACGCCGATGCTTTTCTTGCCGTCGCGCTTCATCTGTTGCAGCGCGGCAATGGTCACCTTGTCGGGCATGCGTGCGGTTCACTCCGGTGCGGGTGCTGTTCTTAGCACGGACTTGTCATTCCGGGGCGCCCCAACGGGTCCGGCCCGAAGTGGCCGGCCCGATGACAAGCTCCGCGCGAACCCGGAATCCATAATCGCGACACTTGAGGCTCTTGAAGGCTCGGGCCGCAGCTGGATCGCAGGGGTTATGGATTCCGGGCTCCTCGCTTACGCTCGGCGCCGGAATGACGGGCTTTACTGCGCGGGAGCCGCCGCGACCGGCTTGGGCTTGGCCTGCTTTTTCGGCGCCGCCGGGGCGCCAGCTTGCGCGGTGGTTTTCAGTTCGGGCGGCGGGCTTGCCGCCAGCGCCGAGGGTGACGTCGGTGTCCACGGCCCGGCGCCGGCCGCGGGCTTCTTCGCCGCCGGCTTGGGTTCGGTCGGCTTCGCCGTCGTCTTGGTGTCGCTCGGCTTCGCCGTCGTCTTGGTGTCGGTCGGCTTGGCGTCAACCGGTTTGGCGACCACGGACTTCTTTTTCGCCGGCGGCTCGGGCGCCGCCTGATCGTCGGTGGACCGCGCCGCCGTCGCCTTGTGCTTGGTTTTCTTCTTGTCGGGCGCTGCGGCGACGTCGGAGGTCAGCGTCGCGAGCTGCGACGGCGAGCGCGTCGGCCCGGTATAGACCACGACCGGCATCACCGGGCCGAGATCGGACAACAGCACCGGATTGGTCGGGGCCCGCAGCGCCGACAACAGGAACGAGCGGGTCTGGTTGGTGTCGGCCGTCGGCTGGGTGTTGTCGCTGTCGGCGTCCATATCTTCGTCTTCGGCCGCGGGCCGCCGGCGGTGCTTGCCGCAGGTCTGTTCCTGAAGATTGGGCGGGGCGACGTCCATCGGCGCCAGCGCGTCGACGGCACCGAGCGACGGCGTCAGCCAGGACAGCGGATTTTGCGAAAACCCGCCTTCGAGCATTTCGGCGGCCTTCATGGCGCGCACCGCGCCCGACGGCGCGCCGAGCACGACTGCGATCAGGTGCTTGTTGTTGCGCGTCGCGGTGGCGACCAAGTTGAAGCCGGAGGCGCAGATGAAGCCGGTCTTCATGCCGTCGGCGCCGGGATAGCGCCCAAGCAGCGGGTTGTAGTTGCGCACGATGCGGCGGCCGAATTTGATCGCCGGAATGTGCCAATAGGAACTGTATTCGGGAAACTCGCGGATCAGGGCGCGGGCGAGGATGGCGAGGTCGCGCGCCGAGCTGATCTGGCCGTCGGCCGGCAGGCCGTTCGGATTGACGAAATTCGATTCGGTCATGCCGAGCTTGTGCGCGGTGTCGGTCATCTGCTCGGCGAAGTCGTCGATCGAGCCGCCGATGCCTTCGGCGAGCAGCACGGCCATGTCGTTGGCCGATTTCACCATCATCATCTTCAGCGCGTTGTCGACGGTGACCTGGGTGCCGACCGGGAAGCCCATCTTGGTCGGTGCCTGCATGTTGGCGTTGCGCGACACGGTGAACAAAGTGTCGAAGGTGATGCGGTTGTCGCGGATGGCGCTGAGCGTCATGTAGAGCGTCATCAGTTTGGTGGTCGAGGCCGGGTACCACGGATAGGTGGCGTTCTCGGCGCGCAGCACCTTGCCGCTGTCGGCGTCGACGAGGATCGAAGCCCCCGACCAAGCCGGCGTCGCCGCCAGCACTGCCGCTGCGCCAAAGCCGAAAGCGATGCCGAGCATCTGCGCCCGGAGAGATGTCATTGCATGCACGTGTCGCGGTCCGTTCGGTTGAGCGAAGGGGCTAGGTTCACGAAGCGTGGGCGCGTCCCTATCTACCCGGAATGGCGGGTCGAAGGCAAAGGCGAATCCGGCTATCCTGGAATCCCCGTGTAGATGGCCGTAAGCTTAAAGCCAAGGAAAAGCGACGGAAATTCGGCAATCACGGGGTAAGGAGCGAGCAATGACCGCCTGCATCGTCGGCTGGGCCCATACCCCCTTCGGCAAGCTTTCCGGCGAGACCGTCGAGAGCCTGATCGTGCGTGTCGCCACCGACGCGCTGGCCGATGCCGGCATTGCGGCACGCGACGTCGACGAAATCGTGCTCGGCCACTTCAATGCCGGCTTTTCGGCCCAGGATTTTACCGCTTCGCTGGTGCTCCAAGCCTCGCCGGAACTCCGCTTCAAGCGGGCGACGCGGGTCGAGAACGCCTGCGCCACCGGTTCCGCCGCCGTGCACCAGGGCCTCAAATCGATCGCGGCCGGCGCTTCGCGCATCGTGCTCGTGGTCGGCGCCGAGCAGATGACGACGACGCCCGGCCCGGAGGTCGGCCAAAACCTGCTCAAAGCCTCCTACGTGCGCGAAGAGGCCGACATCGACGGCGGCTTCGCCGGCATTTTCGGCAAGATCGCCGGGCTCTATTTCCAGCGCTGGGGCGATCAGTCCGACGCGCTGGCGCGCATCGCCGCCAAGAACCACAAGAACGGCGTCGGCAACCCTTACGCGCAGATCCGCAAAGATCTCGGCTACGACTTCTGCCGCACCGAGAGCGACAAGAACCCGCGCGTCGCCGGCCCGCTCAAGCGCACCGACTGCTCGCTGGTGTCCGATGGCGCCGCGGCCATCGTGCTCACCGACGTCGAGACCGCGCTGAAAATGAAAAAGGCCATCGTGTTCCGCGCCGCCGAGCACGTGCAGGATTTTCTGCCGATGTCGCGCCGCGACATTTTGAAGTTCGAAGGCTGCGCGGTGGCCTGGCAGCGCGCCTTGGCGCAGGCCGGCATCGGCCTCACCGATCTGTCGTTCGCCGAGGTGCACGACTGCTTCACCATCGCCGAATTGATCGAATACGAAGCCATGGGACTGGCGGCGGAAGGGCAGGGCGCCCGCGTCATCGCCGACGGCATAACGGCAAAAGACGGCAGGCTGCCGATCAATCCGTCGGGCGGCCTCAAATCCAAAGGCCATCCGATCGGCGCCACCGGCGTCTCGATGCATGCGCTTGCCGCCATGCAGCTCACCGGCACCGCCGGCGACATGCAGATCAAGGACCCGCGGCTGGGCGGCATCTTCAACATGGGCGGTACGGCAGTGGCGAATTACGTGAGCATTTTGGAGCGGCTGCGCTAATGATGTAGCCTGGGTTGAGCGCAGCGAAACCCGGGAGCGGCATTCCCGGATTTCGCTGCGCTCAATCCGGGCTACTCGATCGCTTCGTGACGGACCAAATTGGAATCAGCAGGAGGGTGTCATGCAAATCAGGGTCGCGCCGCAAGCGCGCAACGATTGGAGCGCCGCGGAACGGCAGGCACGGGTCGATTTGGCGGCCGCCCATCGCCTCGCCTACATGCACGGCTTCAGCGAGGGCATCTTCAATCACCTGACCCTGGTCGTGCCGGGCCGCAGCGACCGTTACTACCAGATCCCGTTCGGCATGCATTGGTCGGAGGTCACGGCCTCATCCTTCATGGAAGTCGGCATCGACGACGGCGAGGTCAAGCGCGGCTCAGGCGACGTCGAGCGATCCTGCTACTGCATTCATGCGCCCATCCACAAAAAGCTGCCGCAGGCCAAGGCGGTGTTTCACACCCACATGCCCTTCGTCAGCGCGCTCACGCGTCTTGAGGATCCGCGCATCAAGGAGATCGGCCAGACCGAGGTCGGGCTCATGGGACAGATCGCCTATGACGACGAATATACCGGCCCGGCGCTCGAGCCCGAGGAGGGCGAGCGTCTCGCCAAGGTGATCGGCGGGCACACGCTATTGTTCATGGCCAATCACGGCGTGACCACGCTCGGCGACACGGTGGCCGAGGCTTACGACCGGCTCTACTACATCGAGCGCGCGGCGCAGGTTCAGATTTACGCCATGTGGACCGGACAAAGGCTCAAACAGCTGCCCCAGGCGGTGGTCGAAAAAACCCAGCGCGACATCGGCGGCAACCGCTACTACGAGGGCCCGACGCCGGCGCAGCGGCACTTCGACGCGCTCAAGCGCATCCTCGACCGCAATGAGCCCGACTACGCGACGTGAGCATTTTGGTGCGGCCACGCTAACCGTCATTGCGAGGAGCGAAGCGACGAAGCAATCCAGTTCTGCGTCGCCGACTGGATTGCTTCGCTGCGCTCGCAATGACAGCGGGTGGGCTACTTTGCCGGAGCAAACTGCGCCTTCGCCAATTCTGCGAATGCGCCGCCGCGCTTGACCAGTTCGTTGAACGTGCCGGTCTCGATGATGCGGCCGTTCTGAAACACCAAAATCCGCGTCGCGTTGCGCACGGTGGCGAGCCGGTGGGCGATGACGAAGGTGGTGCGGCCTTTCATGACTTCGTCGAGGGCGAGATTGACGCGCTGCTCGGTCACCGGGTCGAGCGCGCTGGTGGCTTCGTCGAGGATCAGGATCGGCGGGTTTTTCAGGAGCGCCCGCGCAATGGCGATGCGCTGGCGTTCGCCGCCGGAGAGCAGCCGGCCGCGCTCGCCGATGCGGGCTTCGAGGCCGTCGGGATTGCGGTCGATGAATTCGAGCGCTTGGGCCCGGGCCGCCGCCTCGCGCATCTCGTCGGCGTTCGCGTCGGGCTTGCCGACGCGCAGGTTCTCGGCGATCGAGCGGTTGAACAGCAGCGTCTCCTGGAACACGACGCCGATATTGCGGCGCAGCCCGATCAGCTTGAGATCGCGGATATCGGTGCCGTCGATGGCGATGGCGCCGGATTGCGGATCGAAGGCGCGATAGAGCAGCGCCAGCGCCGTCGACTTGCCGCTGCCGGTCGGCCCGACCAACGCGATGCGGTCGCCGGGCAGCGCCTTGAAGGTCAGGTCGGCGACCGCGGCTCGCCTGCCGTCGTAGGAAAACGACACGTCTTCGAACTCGACATGGCCGTGCAGGCGGCCGAGATCGACCGCGCCCGCGCGGTCGCGGACCGACGGCACGGTGTCGAGCACGCCGAAGAAGTCGGCCAGTTTCGGCGCGTCGAGGAAGAGCCGGTTGGCGAAGCTCACCGCCTGCTCGAGCCGCGTGATCAGGAGCGCCGCGATGCTCATGAAGCTGACGATCTGGCCGACCGAGGCAAGGCCGGCGAGCTTGAGATAAGTCCCGACCAGGAGGATCACCAGCAGCGTGAGCGTGGTGCCGGCCCGTGTCAGCACGTTCGCCACGGCCCACCATGACAATACCGGCATCTGCGCGCGCAACAGCGAGTTCACCAGGCTGCGCACCAGCGATACTTCGAGCTCGATCCGGGCAAAACTCTGCACCAGCGCGACATTGCCGAGCGCGTCGGCGGCGGTTTCGGCAAGATCCGAATAGTGCTGCTCGACTGCGCGCTGCATGGCAAAGGCCCGGTGCATGACCAGCACGGTCAAGGCGGTGAAGCCTATGCACAGCACGAAGAGCGGCAGCGCCAGCCGCCAGTTCAACACCAGCGTCGCCGGCAAGAGCAGCGCGATGAAGACGAAGGCGGCGAAATGCTCGCGGAAGAACGACACCCACAGCCACCACAGCGTGTCGGTGCCCGACAGCATGATCTTCATCTGCCGGCCGGAATGCTCGCCGGTGTGGTAGGCCAGCGGCAGCTGCAGCACATGCTCGAAATAATCCGCCAGCACCAGGTTGCGGCGCTGATGCGCCAGCCGGTCGGCGAACCAGGCGATCACCGTGCCGGCGATGATGATGAACAGCCCGAAGGCGACCCAGGCGCCCAAGAGCGGCGCCAGCGTCCGCGCCGCAGGGCCGATGCCGGCAGGCAATGCGCCCGACAGCGCATCGACGATGCGGCCGAACAGCACCGGCTCGACGAATTGCGCCGCCGCCAGCGCGATATTGGCGGCCGCCAAAATCACCGCGAGCCGGGCATCGGCGCCGAGCAGGCCTAGCACGCGAAGATAGACGCGGACGAACGACATGGCGCGCGTTCCAGCCTGAAACCGCAGCAGTCTAGCGCCGCGGCGAGCAAATTATGACGAATAAAAAGCTGCGCGCGATGGCGCGGATTTCCGGTCGCACCGCGGCCGAAAAAGTGAGATTATCGGCTTGCGGGCGGTCCCGGCGTTGGCCGGAGACAGGCCGCGGCCGGGGCGGCGGCTGACTTAACAGAAGCGAAAGCGCATGACGAATATTCCGACCGACCTGCTGCGCACCTTCGTTCTGGTCGTCGAGCAGCGCAGCTTCACCCGGGCCGCCAAGGTCCAGGGCATGACCCAGCCGGCAATCAGCGCGCAGATCAGGCGCCTGCAAGCGCTGCTCGGCGTCGATCTGTTCGACAAGAGCGCGCCCGGCGTCGCGCTCACGCCGATGGGCCAGCATGTCATCGAGTCGGCGCGCCGCCTGCTGTCGGTCAACGATCACATCGTGCAGATCGCCAGTCCCAACGCCACGGCGCAGCTCGTGCGCATCGGCGTGCGCAAGGACTGCATGGGCGAGGAGCTCACCGCCATGCTGGCGGCGACCCGCGCGCGCTGGCCGAACCTGCGCTTTGCGGTGCAGGGCGCCGGCCAGCGGCGCCTGCTGCAATATCTCAAGCGGACGAGCTCGATATCGTGGTGGCGCTTGTGCCCGACGCGCCGGACGGCGCCGCGCGCCATTATTGGCCCGAAGAGCTCGCCTGGGTGCGCGGCAAGACCACGACGCTCGATCTCTCAGCCCCGATCCCGCTGGTCGGCTACAAGGATCGCTGCATGTGTCATCGCGTCGCCGTGGCGACGCTGGCCAAGGCCGACATGATCGGCGAACTGGTGTTCCGCGGCACCAATGCCGAGTCGCTGCGCAGCGCCGTCACCGCCGGCGTCGGCGTCATGCTGGTGCCGAAGAGCCGCATCCCGCACGGGCTCGAAGCCTGGGACGACGGGCCGCTGCCGCCGCCGCCGGTAGTCTATGGCGGCGTCTTCGTCCGCGACAACGCGGCGAGCGAGACGCTCGATCAGCTCGCCGACCGCTTCGCCGAAACGCTACGCCCGGTCGCAGCCGCGGCCGACGCCGCGGTGTTGGCCGGCCCTCGGGTTCCGGCGGCGCAGGGCGCACGGCGCTCGGCTTGAGACGACAGCGTTATTGATCGTTATTTGCCGCGCCGGCATCCGAAAACCACGCACAGGAGACAGCCATGCAAGTGCAACCGTATTTGTTTTTCGACGGCCGCTGCGACGAGGCGCTGGAATTCTACAAGAAAGTGCTCGACGCCAAGGTCGACATGCTGATGCGTTTCAAGGACGCGCCGGACCAGTCGATGGTCTCGCCGGGCAGCCACGACAAGGTCATGCACTCGGCCGTGCGCATTGGCGATACGCAGCTGCTGATGTCCGACGGGCGCTGCCAGGGCAAGCCCAGTTTCCAGGGGTTCTCGCTGACCATCACCGCGCCCGACGCCGCCGAAGGCGAGCGCCGCTTCAACGCTTTGGCCGAGGGCGGCCAGGTGCAGATGCCGCTTGGCGAAACGTTCTTCGCGTCGCGCTTCGGCATGGTCGCCGATAAGTTCGGCGTCGGCTGGATGATCCTGGTCGAAAAGAACTAAGCGCAGCGCCCGGCGCGAACCGGCAACAGGTGGAGTTGAAAAATGAATGTTGCAACGAAAAGCACCGACTTCGTCATCTCGCGCATGTTCGATGCGCCGCGCGAATTAGTGTGGCGGGCTTTCACCGATCCGGAGCACATGAAGCAATGGTGGGGCCCGAAGGGCTCCGTCATCGTCGCCTCGAAAATGGATTTCCGCGTCGGCGGCACCTATCACGGCGCCATGCGCGATCCCACAGGCCGCGTCATGTGGGCCAAGCTCGTCTATCGCGAGATCGCCGCGCCGCAGCGCCTGGTGTGGGAGCACTCGTTTTCCGATGAGGCCGGCGGCCTGACGCGGCATCCCTTGAGCCCGACCTGGCCGCTCAAACTCCTCACCACCGTGACGCTCGACGAGCCGCGCAAAGGCCAGACCGGGCTGACGCTGCGCTGGTCGCCGCTCGATGCAACGGCGGAGGAACAAAAAACCTTCGACGCCGCCCACGACGGCATGCGGGGCGGCTGGGGCGGCAGCTTCGACCGGCTCACGGCGTATCTGGCGCAATTGTAGCCCGGATTGAGCCAACGGGTCCGGCCCGAAGTGGCCGGCCCGATGACAGGCTCAGCGAAATCCGGGAGGATTGTTCCCGCATTCCGCTTCGCGGAACACGGGCTGCGCAATGGAGTAATCCACCATGGCGACGATCAAACAGAAGATCAGCCCCTGCCTGTGGTTCGACACCGAGGCCGAAGACGCCGCGATTTTCTACACGTCGGTGTTCAAGAATTCGGCGATCAAACAGATCAGCCGCTACGGCAAAGCCGGCCAGGACGTGCACGGCAAGGAGCCCGGCTCGGTCATGGTGGTGGCATTCGAGATCGAAGGGCTGGCCTTCACTGCGCTCAATGGCGGGCCGCAATTCAAATTCGACGAGGCGGTGTCGTTTCAGGTGATGTGCGAGACGCAAGACGAGATCGACTATTTCTGGAGCAGGCTCTCCGCCGGCGGCCGGGAAGGTCCGTGCGGCTGGCTGAAAGATAAATTCGGCCTGTCCTGGCAGGTGGTGCCGGCCGAACTGCCGCAGCTATTGACCGGCGGCGACGGCGCAAGCCTCGACCGCATGATGACCGCGATCATGAGCATGAAAAAATTCGATCTGGAAGCGTTGAGGCGGGCACGCGCCGGCCAAGCGTAAGATCGAATGATAGCGAAGCGGAGCGCGGAGGGATAAATTGGCGCGATGAACGCGCCTGCTGCCGCGCTGCCGCCGTTCCGGGCGCCCTTCGCCCCGCCCGACGACGAGCTTGCGGCGAACTTGCTTGCCGACGCCAGTCGCGACGGCGCCGCCGAAGCCCGCATCGATGCGCGGGCAAAGAAGCTGGTCGAAGCCATCCGCGCCAGGGCCGGCGGCCTCGGCGGCGTCGAGGAATTTCTGCACGCCTATTCGCTCTCGACCAAGGAGGGGCTGGCGCTCATGGTGCTGGCCGAGGCGCTGTTGCGCGTGCCCGACTCAGCCACCGCCGACCGCCTGATCGAGGACAAGCTCGCCGCCGGCCGCTGGCTCGACGGCGACGTCAAATCGACCGCGCTTCTGGTCTCGGCCTCGGCCTGGACGCTCGGCATCGCCGCCCGCGTCATTCATCCCGGCGAGACGCCAGAGACCATTCTCGACAACATCGCGCGGCGCTTAGGTTTGCCCGCCGTGCGCGCGGCGACGCGGCAGGCGATGCGGCTCTTGGGCTCGCATTTCGTGCTCGGCCAGACCATCGACGAGGCGCTGCAGCGCGCCCGCGGCCACTGTGAATTTCGCTATTCGTTCGATATGCTGGGTGAGGGCGCGCGCACCGCGGCCGACGCCGACAAATATTTCGACGCCTATGCCAGGGCGATCGCGGCGATCGGCGCGCAGGCCGGCAACGCGGCGCTGCCGCAGCGGCCCGGCATTTCCGTCAAACTCTCGGCCTTGCATCCGCGTTACGAGGCGATTTCGCGCCAGCGCGTGCTTGAAGAGCTCACGCCGCGTGTCATCGAGCTCGCGCGCATGGCACGCGACCGCGATCTGCAATTCACCGTCGATGCCGAGGAGGCCGACCGGCTCGAACTGTCGCTCGACATCATTGCCGCAGCCCTCGGCGACGCTTCGCTCACCGACTGGGACGGTTTTGGGCTGGCGGTGCAGGCCTATCAGAAGCGCGCCTTGGCTGTGATCGATTGGGTCGAGGCCATTGCCGCCGCATCGCGGCGCCGCCTCACCGTCCGGCTGGTCAAGGGCGCGTACTGGGACACCGAGATCAAGCGCGCCCAGGAGCGCGGGCTCGTCGACTATCCGGTGTTCACCCGCAAGGCGATGACCGACCTTTGCTACATGGCCAGCGTGAAACGGCTGCTTGCCGCGCGCGACCGCCTCTATCCGCAATTCGCCACCCACAATGCGCTGACGGTGGCGAGCGTCATCGAGGACGCCGGCGGCGTCGAGGGATTTGAATTCCAGCGGCTCTACGGCATGGGTGAGGCGCTCTACGACGCGCTGCTCGCCGAGCTGCCGGACGCCGCCTGCCGCGTCTACGCCCCGGTCGGCAGCCACCGCGATCTGCTGGCCTATCTGGTGCGGCGGCTGTTGGAGAACGGCGCCAACTCCTCGTTCGTGTCGGTCGCCGCCGATCCGAGCGTGCCGATCGCCGACATTTTGCGCCGGCCGCAAAGCTGGATCGCCGGCCCGCAGGCAGCGCGCAGCGGCAGGATCCCGTTGCCGCGCGACATTTATCTCCCCGAACGGCGCGCCGCCGCGGGCGTCGAGTTCGGCGATCGCTTAAGCCTCGACGCTTTGCGCGATGAGGTTCGCGCCGGCGTCAGTTCGTTCGACAGCGCCGCGCCGCTAATCGACGGCGTCGTGCTGCCGGGACGCGAGCGCCCGGTGCTTTCGCCGATCGACGGCCAGCCGATCGGCGCCGTCCGCGAGGCCGACGCCGCCATTGTCAATTCGGCTATGGCCGCGGCGACTGCCGGTTTTCCGGCCTGGGCGGCGATGCCGCTCGATGAACGCGCCGCCGTGTTCGAACGCGCCGCCGACCGGCTCGAAGTCAACCGCGGCCGGCTCATCGCGCTGTTGCAGAGCGAGGGCGGCAAGACGCTCGACGACGCGCTCGCCGAGCTGCGCGAAGCGGTCGATGACTGCCGCTATTACGCCGCGCAGGCGCGCACGAGCCTGGCGCCACAGGCCATGCCGGGGCCGACCGGGGAGACCAACGAATTGCGCTATCGCGGCCGCGGCGTGTTCGTCTGCATCAGCCCGTGGAATTTCCCGCTGGCGATCTTCCTCGGCCAGGTGGCCGCCGCACTCGTTGCCGGCAACACAGTGGTCGTCAAGCCGGCGGAGCAGACGCCGCTGATCGCCGCGCTCGCCATCGCGCTGCTCCACGACGCCGGCGTGCCAAAGAGCGCGCTGCATCTCGTACCCGGCGACGGCACGGTTGGCGCAAGTCTCGTCGCCGATCCGCGCGTCGCCGGCGTCGCCTTCACCGGCTCGACCGAGACCGGCCGCGCCATCAACCGCGTGCTCGCCGAGAAAACCGGCGCCATCGTGCCGCTGATCGCCGAGACCGGCGGCATCAACGCCATGATCGTCGACGCCACGGCCCTGCCCGAGCAGGTGATCGACGACGTCGTCACGTCGGCGTTCCGCTCCGCCGGCCAGCGCTGTTCGGCACTGCGGCTGTTGTGCCTGCAAGACGACGTCGCCGAGGGCATGCTCGACATGCTGATCGGCGGCGCGCGCGAGCTGAAGATCGGCGATCCGCGCGAGCTATCGACTCATGTCGGTCCGGTGATCGATGCCGAGGCCAAACAAAAACTCGACCACTGGATCACCGAGAAGGAGCGCGCCGGGGCGGTGCGCTTCCGCGCCGATCGCGACTCAGCGCTTCCCGCCGCCGGCACCTATGTCGGCCCGGCGGTGATCGAACTCGACCGCGCACGCGACCTGAAGGAAGAAGTATTTGGCCCGGTGCTGCACGTAGTGCGCTGGCACGCCGACGCGCTCGATGGGTTGCTCGACGACATCGCCGGCAATGGCACGGCGCTCACGCTCGGCATTCATTCGCGGATCGATTCCACCGCCGAGCGCATCGCCGCCCGGCTTGCCAGCGGCAACGTCTATGTCAACCGCAGCATGATCGGCGCCGTGGTTGGCACCCAGCCGTTCGGCGGCACCCAGCTGTCCGGCACCGGGCCGAAGGCCGGCGGCCCGAACTACCTCCGCCGCTTCGCGTCGGAGCAAACGGTGACGGTTAACACCGCGGCCGCCGGCGGCAATGCCAGCCTCTTGGCCCAGGGCGAATAGGCCCGAGGGCCGAAAAATCTGCTGGAATTAACACAATCGCGACAAGATCACGCTATTCTGATGGGCCATGACTGATTCGATTTCACGGCTCTATCAGGCCGCGCTCGCCTGCCGCCACGACGATCCATCGACGTCGCGGACGGCGCGGCTGTTGCGCTCCGGCCGCAGCAAGATGGCGAAAAAGCTCGCCGAGGAAGCGGTCGAGGTCGTCATCGACGCCATGCATGGCGACCGCGAAGCCGTCGTCAAAGAGAGCGCCGACCTCATCTACAATCTCGTCATACTGTGGATCGCTTCCGGCATTCGCCCGGAAGACGTCTGGAAGGAAATGGACCGCCGCGAGCGGCTCCTCGGCATCGCCGAGAAGGTGCCGAAAAAACTCGTCGACGACGCTTCGCGCCGCAAGATCGTCATCCTCGAAGGCCGCCGCGCCCGCAAGCGGCGCTGAACACCGTCTCCGTTCCAGCCAGCAATGATTGACCAGATCATTTCGGCGGTCGCGTCCTGGATCGTCGACGTGATCTCGGCCTCCGGATATTTCGGCGTCGTCATTCTGATGGCGATCGAGTCGGCGTGCATTCCGCTGCCGTCGGAAGTGATCATGCCGTTCGCCGGCTATCTGGTGTCGATCGGGCAATTCAGCTTGATCGGCGCCGCCACCGCCGGCGCGCTCGGCTGCAATGTCGGCTCGACCGTGGCCTATTACGTCGCAGCCTATGGCGGCCGGGCGGTGCTGGAGCGCTGGGGCACCTACGTTCTGATCAGCCCGGCGGAGATCAAACGCGCCGACGATTTTTTCCTGCGCTACGGTTCGGTCACGGTATTCTTCGGCCGGCTCCTGCCGGTGGTGCGCACTTTCATCGCCTTTCCGGCCGGCCTCGCCCGCATGCCGATGCTGAAATTCCAAGTCTACACCTTCCTCGGCTCCTGGCCGTGGTGTTTCGCGCTCGCCTATATCGGCTCCATGCTGGGCGCGCGCTGGAACTCGGACCCGACCTTCCGCAAGCTGTTCCACGACTTCGACGCGGTCATCGCCGCCGTCGTGGTGGCCGGTTTTGCCTGGTTTATCTGGTCGCGCTGGCGCGAGCGGCGCCGCTCTTAAGCGGCCGGCCCGGGATTGGCGTGGGGCCTGCCTTGCGCGTATTTTGACCTTATTTCGGGTCGAAATTCGGCGCCTATGACGAGATCAGGCACATCGCTGTTTTTGCGGTTGCTTCGGGCGGCGGCCATTGTCGTGCCGGCCGCGCTGTTGGCCGCAACGATCGGCCCGGCCGGCGCCGATGACCGCCAGACACCGGGCGGCGGCGGTGTCGTGCAGCAAGCGCCGGCTTCGGCGACGCTTCCGGCGCAGCCGGCGCCGGTCAACAAGCCCGGCTTCCTGCATCAACTCGAGGTCTGGTTCAACGACGGCTTTGCCGACTTCAATGCCAAGATGAAGAACGCTAAGGACCAGATCGACAACTACAACAAGCAGCAGGACAAGGCAGCCAAGGACGCCTCCGCGGCAACCGAGCAGGCGCTCAAGGATGCGGCGCAAGCCACCAAGGACGCCGCCACCGCGGTGGTGAAGCTGCCGGTCACGCGCGTGTTCGAGGTCCACGATCGCTGCCCGGTGGCGGGCAACGGCGCGCCCGATTGCCAGACCGCGGCGACCGCCACCTGCCGTGCCAAGGGTTTCGAGACTGGCCAGCCGCTCGACGTCTCAACCTCGCAGGAATGTCCAGCCCGGGTCATGCTGTCCGGCCGGCCGCCGGTCGAAGGCGAGTGCAAGGACGTCACCATGATCCTGCGCGCCGTGTGCCGGTGACGCGGCAGCGCCGCGCGGCGCGGTTTCCACTTTTCCGCATCATGCTCTAAGTTCGGCCCCTGAAATACAGGGGGAGCCGCCATGCTGTCCGAAGCCGATCGCAACAAGGCCGCCGATATCCTCATCGCCGCGGAAAAGGACCGCAAGCAAGCCGTTCAGCTCTCAAAAACCTGGCCCGGCATCACCATGGAGGACGCCTACGCGATCTCCACCGCGGTCGCCAACCGCAGGATCGCCGCCGGCGCCAAACTGATCGGCCACAAGGTCGGGCTGACCTCGAAAGCGATGCAGCGCTCCTCGCAGATCGACGAGCCGGATTACGGCTATCTGCTCGACCACATGATGATCGCCGACGGCGCCAGCGTGAAGCATGAAAATTTTTGCCTGCCCCGCGTCGAGGTCGAGCTCGCCTTCGTCATGGGCAAGCCGCTCAAGGGTCCCGGCGTGGGCTTAACCGACGTGTTGCGCGCCACCGAATATGTCGTGCCGGCGCTCGAGATCGTCGATGCGCGGCTGCAGGACCCGCGCAAGATCTTCGACACCGTGTCGGACAACGGCGCCGCCGCCGGCATCGTGGTCGGCGGCCGGCCGGTCGGGCCGATGGACGTCGACCTGCGCTGGGTCGGCGGCATCATGTATCGCAACGCCGAGATCGAGGAGACCGGGGTCGCCGCCGGCGTGCTCGGCCATCCGGCGCTCGGCGTCGCCTGGCTTGCCAACAAGCTCGGCCAGCACGGCGTGGCGCTCGAGCCCGGTCATCTGGTGCTCGCCGGCTCGTTCACCCGCGTGGTCTATGCGCGCAAGGGCGATACGCTGCACGCCGACTTCGGCCAGCTCGGCGGCATTGCGCTGCAGTTTGTCTGAATTTCCCTCCGCCCTTGTGGGGGAGGGCAGGGTGGGGGTCGGGAGGTAAAGCGAGAACGTCGATGTTTGCGCAAAACCTCACGACAAAGCTCTGCGTTATGGCCGCTGCGGCCGTCGTGCTGTCGTCGGGCGTACTTCGTGCGGCCCTGCCGACCGATTCCGATACGTCGGGCCGGACCTCGTTCGCGGGTCAGCTCCTCATTGCGGCGCCGGCCTTGCAGGGCTCGCCGTTCGAGCGCACCGTCATCCTGATGGCGCAGCATAGTCGCGAGGGCGCGTTGGGTGTCGTCATCAATCGCCCGCTCGGCGAGCGGCCGCTGGCGAGCCTGCTGCAAGCTTTCGGCGTCGACGCCACCGGCGTAACGGACAACGTGCGGGTCTTCCTCGGCGGGCCGGTCAGTCCGGAGATCGGCTTCGTCGTCCACAGCGCCGACTATCGCCTCAGCAACACCATCGATATCGACGGCAAGGTCGCGCTCACCGCGGCGCCCGACGTGCTGCGCGACATCGCTCACCGCAAGGGGCCGGGCAAAAGCCTGGTGGCGTTCGGCTATGCCGGCTGGGGGCCGTCGCAGCTCGACGGCGAGATCGCGCGCGGCGATTGGTACAACGTCGTGGAGGATCCGGCGCTGGTGTTCGACGACGATCGCGCGAACGTGTGGGCCGACGCCATGGCGCGCCGCAAGGAGCACTGATGGCCGACTTCCACGGCGTATTTCCTTATCTGGTTTCGCCGATCGACGCCGACGGCAAGGTCCGCACCGCCGTGCTCGGCCGGTTGATCGACGATCTTATCGCCGCCGGCGTCCACGGCGTGACGCCGCTCGGCTCGACCGGCGAATTCGCCTATCTCGACAACGAGCAGCGCGCCGCCATCGTGCGCACTTCGATCGAGGCCGCGGCCGGCCGCGTGCCGGTGGTCGCCGGCGTCGCGGCGACGGCGACCGCCGACGCGGTGGCGCAGGCGCGGCGCTACGCCAAGCTCGGCGCCGACGGCATCCTCGCCATCTTGGATTCCTATTTCCCGCTCAAAGACGCGCAGGTCGAAAATTATTTCCGCGCCATCGCCGACGCCGTCGATGTGCCGGTCGTGCTCTACACCAATCCACAATTCCAGCGCACCGATCTGAGTCTCGACGTCATCGCGCGGCTGGCGACCCATCCGCGCATCCGCTATATCAAGGACGCCTCGACCAATACCGGGCGCCTGCTGTCGATCCTAAATCGCTGCGAAGGGCTCAAGGTGTTCTCGGCGTCGGCGCATATTCCGGCCTGCGTCATGCTGATCGGCGGCGTCGGCTGGATGGCCGGGCCGGCCTGCATCGTGCCGCGGCAAAGCGTGCGGCTCTACGATTTATGCCGCGCCGGGCGCTGGGCCGAGGCGATGGAGCTGCAACGCGGGCTATGGCGCATCAACGAGGTGTTCGCGCGCTTCAACCTCGCCGCCTGCATCAAGGCGGCGCTGCAGCTGCAAGACTACGATGTCGGCGATCCGGTGCCGCCGCAGCCCGCGCTCGGCGCCGAGGAGCGCCGCGCGGTCGCCGCGGCGCTGGAAAAAATCGCCGAATTGACGCCGGCCTGACTCGCGGTTCGAGGTAGGAAGCAATTGTTAATTTACCCCAACCGATTCTTAACGCATCCTTGCTAACGATGCCGTTTCCCAAAGTTCCGCCTGTCGCGGCGCAGAGGTCGTTGTGGCATCGATCGGTTCCGAGCAAGCGCCGCGTTCGCATTGGCTGACCTCTCGGCGAACGGAGCTCAACGGCGCCATCGCCCGCGGCTGCGCGCTGTTCGCCGGCGCCGGCGATTCTTCGCTGGTGCGGCGTCTCGCCGGCGCCGCCTTCATCATCCGTATGGTCTCGGCGTTCCTGGCCTTCGTGTCGCAGATCGTGTTGGCGCGCTGGCTCGGCGGCTACGAATTCGGCATTTACGTCTATGCCTGGACCTGGCTGCTCTTGATCGGCAGCGTCAGCGACCTCGGGCTGGGCTCGGCGGCGCAGCGCTTCATTCCCGAATATACCGAGCACAAGCAGCTCGCGCTGCTGCGCGGCTTTCTTGTCGGCGGTCGCGGGCTCGCATGTCTCATCGCGGCGGCGATTGCCGCCGTGGCGGTCGGCTTCATCACGCTGTCGCCCGTCGTCGGCACGATGACCGCGCTGCCGCTCGGTCTGGCCTGCGCCGCGGTGCCGGCTTTCGCGATCGCCACAGTGCAGAGCGGAATCTCGCGCTCGTACAATTGGATCAATCTGGCTCTGGTGCCGACCTATGTACTGCGCCAAGTCGTGCTGATCGCGCTGATGGGTTTGGCTTACGTCGCTGGGCTGCCGATGGACGCGGTGACGACCATGATGGCCTGCTTGGTCACGGTGTGGGGATGCGCGCTTGGCCAGTCATGGTTCCTCAATCGGCGGCTGACCACCGTGGTCGAGCCGGGCCCGAAAGCCTACGCGCCGCGCGCCTGGCTCACCACCTCGACGCCGATCTCGCTGGTGGAAGGTTTTTACGTCCTGCTCACCTATTCCGACGTCATCATCCTCACCCAGTTCCGCCCGCCGCAGGAGGTCGCGGTCTATTACGCCGCGGCCAAGATCATGGCGCTGGTCGCCTTCATCTATTTCGCCGTAGCGCAAACGGTGGCGCACAAATTTTCCGAGTACCACATCACCGGCAACCACAAGCGGCTCGCCGATTTCCTGGCGCAGACCATCCGCATGACGTTCTGGCCGTCGCTCGCCTTGATCGCGGTGTTGCTCATGCTCGGCGAGCCGCTCTTACGGATGTTCGGCAAGGACTTCGTCGCCGGTTATCCTTTGATGTTCGTCATCGCCATCGGTCTGTTGGCGCGCGCCGCGGTGGGCCCGGCCGAGCGCCTTCTCAACATGCTCGGCGAGCGGCGCAGCTGCGCCCATGCCTATGCCGGCGCGTTTTTGCTCAATGTCGCGCTGTGCTTCGTGCTGATCCCGCGCTTCGGCGCCATCGGCGCGGCGAGCGCCAGCGCCGCCGCGCTGGTCTTCGAATCGGCATGGCTGTTCCTGATCGCGAAGTTTCGCTTGGACGCTCATTGCCTGATTTTCGGCCGGTTTAAAGGTCGCTGAGGCGCGATCATGACGGCCAAGACCTCGACTGTCTCGGCGATCGCCAGCGCGCGGCGCGCCGCGGTCGCCGACCGCTATGCCGCAAATTCGCTGGCGGTCGAGTGGCGGACGCTGGCCGAACTCGAGCCGATCGCCGGGGAGTGGCGCGAGCTCGCCGCGCGCGCGCTCGAGCCCAACATTTTCTACGAGCCGGCCTTCGCGCTACCGGCGGCAAAAGTTTTCGGCCGTGATGCCGGCGCGCTCTTGGTCTGGTCGGGCACCAGTCCGCGAAAACTGCTCGGTTTCTTTCCGGGGCGCATCGAGCCGCGGCGTTACGGTTTCAGGCTGCCGGTACTGGTCGGCCGGACCCATCCTTATGCGCCGCTCGGCACGCCGCTGGTCGAGCGCGAAGCGGCGGAGCCGGTCATCGCCGCCGCCCTCGCCCATCTCGCCGACGATCCGGAACTGCCGGGATTGCTGCTGCTGCCGTTTCTGCCTACGGACGGCCCGTTCGCGACGGCGCTCGATGCCATCGCGAGGCGCGCGCAGATGCCATGTGAGGATTTCAACCGCCACCAGCGGGCGCAACTGGTGCCGGACCGGGACCGGCTGTTCTATGTCGAGCGCACGCTCGGCCAGCATCGGCATAAGGAGCTGCGCCGCTATGTGCGCCGCCTGGGCGACGTCGGCGCGCTGTTGTTCACCACCGCGACCGAGCCGGCGGCGGTTGCCGCGGCGCTCGAGCATTTCTTCACGCTCGAATCGCGCGGCTGGAAAGGCCAAGCCGGCACCGCCGCGGCCTTGCACGACGATGTCCGCAGCTTCATCACGGCGGCTATCTCCGGCCTGGCGGCGGAGGGCAAAGTCGCGATCAACCGCATTTTCATCGACGGCCGCGCCATCGCGCTCACCATCACGCTGCGCAGCGCCGATACCGCCTGGTTCTGGAAGATCGTCTATGACGAGACATTCGCCCAGCATTCGCCAGGCGTTGTGCTCACCTTCGCGGTGACCGAGGACCTGGTCGAGGACACCACGCTCATTCGCACCGATTCCTGCGCCACCGCCAATCACCCGATGATCGACCACATCTGGCGCGAGCGCCTGACGCTGTGCGACCGCTTGATCGCGGTACGGCCGTTAGCGCCGTTCGCGGCCGTCCGGCGGCTCGAAATGTTGCGTAATGCCGCGATCGCCGCCGCCAAAGCGGTCCGCAGCCAGATGCACCGCTGACGGCGGTTATTGGCGCAGGCCCTTCCCTTAGCGCGCGTTTTCCGTCAATGAGACCGGCGCCGCCGTGAAGCTGGCGGCCGCCGACGGGAAGCCAATCCATGACCGATCCGATTAAAATCCGCATGGGCGGCTACGGACCGCCGACGACCGGCTTTTCGCGCGCGCTCAAATTCATCGGCGACGCATTGACGGCCGAGTTCGGCGACCGCATCGACGTCAAGTATGTCTGGAACATCATGGATTTCGGCTATCGCGCCGAGGACATCCTCTGGCTGGTCGAGGACGGAGTACTCACCCTCGGCTATCAGTCATCGAGCTATTTGACCGACCGCGTGCCCGAGCTCGGTTTCGTCGATCTGCCGTTCCTGTTCGAAACGCGCGACCAGGCGCGCGCCGCGATGGACGGCGCGCTCGGCCGCTGTCTCGGCGATACCATCGAAGCGCGCGTCAATTATCGCATCCTCGGCTGGTTTGAGAACGGTTTTCGCCAGCTCTCGAACCGCCTGCGACCGGTGCACGCGCCGCCGGACCTCAAAGGTATGCGCATTCGCGTGCTGCCGAGCGAGGTCCAGGCGCGCACCTTCGAACTGCTCGGCTGCGTGCCGCTGCGCTGCGACCTCACCGAGGCAATCGCCGCCATCAAGGCCGGCACCATCGACGCCCAGGAAAACCCGTTCGCCAACACCGTGACCTACGGCGTGCACAAATTTCACCGTTTTCATACGGTAACCAACCACTTCTACATTTCGCGGCCGATTTTTTTGCATCGCCCGGCGTTCGACGGCTGGCCGCAGGATTTGCAGCGCGCCATGCGCGCCGCGATCAAGCGCGCCGTCGCGTTCCAGCGCGAGTCGGCAATCGAGGAAGACCGCGCGGCGCGTGCCGCGATCCTGGCCGAAGGTTGCGAGATCACCGAACTGACCGCCGACCAGCACGCCCAATTCCGCGCCGCCGTGGCGCCGCTCACCGCCGCAGCCCGCGGCACGTATGGGCAAAAGATGTTCGATATGGTTTAGCCGCGCCGCTCGTCGGGCTTGGCCAGGATCAGCGACCAGAACACCTTGTATTTCGACTTCGGCGCGTAGACCGCGGCGATGCCCATCTTGGTCACGTTGCCGTTGAGCATGTTGGCGCGGTGCGGCGGCGAATCGCGCCAGCCGGAAAATGCCTCCGCCATGGTGTGGTAGCCGGCGGAAATGTTCTCCACCGCTACCGCCGCGTCGAAGCCGGATTTGCGGATGCGCTCCTGGAACGGCCGGCCGACGTCGTGATCGAGCTTGTCATGCGCCGCCATGACGCGCGCCTGCTCGCCGGCGAGCCGCATCAGCTCGGGATCGAGGCTGACGGCGTTAAGCCCGTTATTGGTGCGATAGCCCGAGATCATCGACTGCGCCGCATTGGCGTCGAGCGCGGCGTCGGCGGTCGCGAGGTCGATATAGAAACTCGGCTGACCCGATGGCGGGCCGTTGTCGGCGCAGCCGCCAAGCGCGGCGATGCTCAACAAGGCACCGCCGAGCAGCACCGCCGTAGCTCTCCGTAGCATCCGAGACTTCCCCCGCATCCCCCCGCGACACTGCCGGCACAAAAGTGTCGGAACAATGAAAAAGCCCACGGCCTGCAGGCGCTGTTGTCTCGGCCGGTGACGATTCGCGAGGCGGCGCGCCGCGTGAGGCGGGATGTGAAGGCCGTGCACGGTGACGTTCATGCGTTGCTGAAGGCCGGCGTCCTACAGCGGACCGCCGACGGCCTCATCGTCCTTCCGTACGACGCCGCCCATGTCGACGTGATGCTCCGCGCAACCTGAGTTCGTAGGGTGGGCGCGATGCCCACCCTACAATTTCACTGCCGGATGTCCGCCGCGGTGGCGAGGTCGGTCGCTCTCTTCACCTCGCCGTCGATATGGCGCGCGAAATCCGCCAATGTAGCCTTCAGCGCCGGTCCGCGTCCCGGCACCGCCGCGCTTAGCCTTTGTTAAGAAATCCTCTACCACTCCTTAACCTCAAAACAACGGGTTCGCGCGCATACCGTCGCTCGATCGAAGCCCGGCGCGCAGCGGATGGTTGTCGCTCGAACCCTTTTGAAGGCAAGCCGTAGTTGGCCACTCGTGGTTTTGGCGGGTGCGAGCGGCTTTGTCACCGGCTTCATCGTCTTCGTCATCGCTGGACCGGGCTGGATCGCGGCGTTGCTGGCGAACGAGTCCCCCGCCGTCGCCGGCACCGTCATGGCGCTGCCGTTCGCGCTCGGCGGAGCCGCCATTGCCGGCCTGTTCGCGACCGGGCGGCGGCGCGCGCAAAGCCGGTTGCTGCGCGCGGCGCTCAACAACATGACGCAGGGGCTGTGCATGTTCGACAGCGCGGCGCGGCTGGTTCTGTGCAACGACCGCTATCTCGAAATGTATGGGCTGCAGCCCGAGGTGAGCCGCCCCGGCACGCCGCTGCGCGAGCTGCTCACCTGCCGCGCCGCCGCCGGCACCTTCACCGGCGATCCGGACCGCTACGTCGCCGATTGCCTGCGCCAGGTGGCGGAGGGACGCACCGAAACCAAGACCAACCACATCAACGGCCGCGTCATCATGCTGGTCAGCCGGCCGATGCCGGGCGGCGGCTGGGTGGCGACCCATAGCGACGTCACCGAGCAACTGTCGGCGGAGACCGAGCGCGATCTGTTGCGGCAGCGCGAAGACCGCCGCAAGGTCGTCGATGCGGCGATCGTCTCGTTCCGCGCCCGGGTCGAGAGCGTGCTCAAATCCGTCGGGCAAAGCTCGGCGGCGATGAAGGCGGCGGCAAAGACGCTGTTGAGCACGTCCGATCATACGCTCAAGCGCACCGAGGGCGCCGTGCACGGCTCCAACGAGGCGTCGGTCAATGTCGAGACCGCGGCCGCAGCCGCCACCGAACTGTCGGTGTCGATCAAGGAGATCAGCCGGCAGCTGATGCAGGCCAACGACGTGGTGCGCTCGGCCGTCGCCGACGCCGGCGCCACCAATGACGACATCGCCGCGCTGGCGCGGGTGGCGGGCAAAATCGGCGACGTGGTCAAGCTCATCCAGGACATCGCCGGCCAGACCAACCTGTTGGCGCTCAACGCCACCATAGAGGCGGCGCGCGCCGGCGACGCCGGGCGCGGCTTTGCCGTGGTCGCCTCGGAGGTCAAATCGCTCGCGGTGCAGACCGCCAAGGCGACCGAGGAGATCACCCGCGAGATCCTCTCGGTGCAGAGCTCGACGACGAGCGCCGTGGCGGCGATCCGCGACATCACCCAGCGCATGCACGACATCAGTCAGTATACGTCGGCGGTCGCCGGCTCGGTCGAGCAGCAGGAAGCGGCGACCGGCGAGATTTCGCACAACGTCGCCAGCGCCGCGGCTGGCGCCAAGGCGATCGGGGCCGCGCTCGACGAAGTCGCCGGCGGCGTCACCCAGACGCGAAGCTCGGCGGAAATGATGCTTAAGGCCACCGAAGAGGTCGAAACCGCGACCGCCAAGCTGCGCAGCGAATTCGAAGAATTTTTGGGCACGGTGGCGGCGTAATATCGCGTGCTCCGTCGTCCCCGCGGAAGCGAGGACCCATAACCCCAGCGCAACAAATCGAGTTTCGACGGCTGTGATTATGGATTCCCGCTTTCGCGGGAATGACAATAAGATTTACTCCATGAATAGAATCCAGGTCGGCAATCTCGCCGTTGCCGTCAGCGATGCCGGTGACGGCCCGCCGGTGGTGCTGCTGCACGGCCTCGGCTGCGGCAAGCGCATGTGGTTCCACCAGATTCGGGCGCTGCGCCGCCGCTTCCGCGTCATCGCCTACGACCAGCGCGGTCATGGCCAAACCGATGCGCCGGCCGTCGCCACGGATTATTCCGCCGTGCATCTGGCGCGCGATCTCGTCGGCGTACTCGACGCGCTCAAGATAGAGCGCGCGGCGATCGTCGGCTTCTCGCTGGGCGGCGGTCCGGCCTTGGCGCTGGCCGCGAGCAGATCGGAGCGCGTGTCGCGCCTGGTGCTGGCCGACGTCGGCGCCGGCGCCGACGATCCGGTGAAGATCGAAGGCATGGCGCGGCGCTGGGGCGCGCTGATCGGGGAAGGCGACATCGACGAGCTGGTCTGCGACATGCTGCGCAGCGAGCTGTTCAAGGTCTATGCCAAACGCGGCATCCGCCGCCGCGACCACATGGCCGCGCTGATCCGCGCCACGCCGATCGACGGCCTGCGCTTCACGCTGTCCGAGGTTTTGGCGAAACGGAAATCCTTATTCCGGCTGACCGGCGTGCTCAAATCGGTACGGGCGCCGACGCTCGTCATGGTTGGTGAGCTTGATTACGTGTGCAGCAAGGCGTCGCGTTTGCTGGCGCAGGCCATCCCCGGCGCCGCGCTGAAGATCATCAAAAATTCCGGACACATGGCGCCGCTGGAGCAACCCGCGGCGTTTACCGCCGCGCTGCTGGAATTTTTGCTGCCGGTGGCGGCGTGAACTCGTCGTCCCCGCGGAAGCGGGGACACATAATCCCGGTGTTAGATGCCAGCGCAGGGACTATGGATTCCCGCTTGCGCGGGGATAACGGCGCCTCACCGCCCCGCGGCATAACCCTGCATGCCGCGCGGATTGGCGGCGGCGCGGCGGCGGCGGCCGAGGCGGGAGGCGGCGGTGAGGCGGCCTTCCGACCAGTTGGGGCCGACCTCGACCTTGTGGCCGCGCCGCTTGAGCTCGTCGACGGTCTTTTGCGGCACGCGGCCTTCGACCACCAAGAGGCCGGGATGCGCGGTGCGCGGCCAGAACGAGCTCGGGAAATGCTCGGAATGCCAGGCCGGCGCGTCGATCGACTCTTGCAGATTCATTCCGGCGTGGACATGACGCAAAAAGAATTGCGTGATCCACTGATCCTGGCCATCGCCGCCGGGCGTGCCCCAGGCGAGATACGGCTCGCCGTCGCGCAGCGCCATGGTCGGCGACAGCGTGGTGCGCGGCCGCCGGCCGGGGCCGAGCGCGGCCGGATGGCCTTCCTCGAGGTAGAACATCTGCGCGCGGGTGCCGAGGCAGAAGCCGAGCTCGGGGATCACCGGCGAGGAATGCAGCCAGCCGCCCGACGGCGTCGACGAAATCATATTGCCGGCCTGGTCGACGATGTCGAAATGCACGGTGTCGCCGCGGGTATTGCCCATGCGGCCGACGGTCGGTTCGCCGGCACCGAGCCGGCCCACGGTCGGCTCGCCGGCGCCGGCCGCGAGCGGTGCGGCGTCGCGGCGCAGTTTTACCACCGCGCCGAAACCTTCGATCGAGCCCGGGCGCTGTTCCAGCGAAGCCTGGTCGGTGACGAGCTTGCGGCGCTCGGCGTTGTAGGCGTCCGACAACAGCGTCGCCATCGGCACGTCGACGAAATCGGGATCGCCGTAGAACGCCTCGCGGTCGGCATAAGCGAGCTTCGAGCATTCGACGATGAGATGGATGAAATCCGCACCGGTCGGATCGAGCCCGTCGAGATCGAAGCCTTTGAGCAATGCGAGCTGCTGCAACGTCACCGGGCCTTGGCCCCACGGCCCGGTCTTGCACAGCGTATAGCCGCGATAATCGTAGGTGAGCGGCGCCTCGATATGCGGCGTCCAGCGCGCCAAGTCGTCGGCGGTCAAGACGCCGCGGTGCCTGCGGCCGCTGGTGTCCATGATCTCTTGCGTCCGGCAGAAGCGGTCGATCGCCTCGGCGACAAAACCTTTCGACCAGGCCTTCCGCGCGCGCTCGATTTGCGCAACGCGATCGCCTGCGGCGCTCTCGGCTTCCTTGACGATGCGGGCATAGGTGGCGGCGAGCGCCGTGTTGGCGAACAGCGAGCCGGTCGCCGGCACTTTGTTGCCCGGCAGGTACACCGCCGCCGAGGTCGGCCAATATTGGCGAAAAAGGTCGGCGACGGTCGCGATCGTCGAGTTGGTGCGCTCGAGCAGCGGGTAACCGTTCTGGGCGTAGCCGATCGCCGGGCTAAGCACGTCGGCGACCGACAGGGTGCCGTAGTCGCGCAGCAGCATCATCCAGGTCTCGAAGGTGCCGGGCACGCAGGCGGCAAGCAGCCCGGTGCCGGGCACCAGGTCGAGGCCTTCGCCGCGATAGTGCGCGATCGTGGCGCCGGCCGGCGCCACGCCCTGGCCGCAGATCACTTCCGGCTTGCCGCGCTTGACGTCATAGACGATGACCGGCACGTCGCCGCCCGGGCCGTTGAGATGCGGCTCGACCACCTGCAGCGTGAAGGCGGCGGCGACGCCGGCGTCGAAAGCATTGCCGCCGCGTTCCAGGATCCCCATGCCGACGGCGGTGGCGATCCAATGGGTCGAGGTCACCACCCCGAAAGTGCCCTCGATCTCCGGCCGCGTGGTGAAGGTGCTCGGATTGATGTTGGTCATGAAATGTCTCTTCATCTCGTCGGTCATGAGGGCTTAGGACTGTTGCGTGGCGCCGGGACGGCGCCTAGAGACGTCAATGTACCGGGCCGGGCAGCGATCTGCCAGGGTAGGGGGAAGACGAAGTGCGTGAGCCTCTTAAGATCGGGTTGGGCGGGCTCGGCGCCGTGGGCCTCGACGTGGCGCGGCGGATCGAGGCCGGCATTCCGGGGCTGGTCCTTGCCGCGGTGTCGGTGCGTGACCAGGACAAGGCGCGGCGCAATCTGCCGCAGATCGGCAGCCGCATTGCGGTCGTGCCGGCCGAAGCGCTCGCGCAAACCTGCGACCTGGTGGTCGAATGCCTGCCGCCGGCGCTGTTCCGCACCGTGGCGTCGTCGGTGATCGAGCGCGGCAAGCTGTTCATGCCGCTGAGCGTCGGCCAGCTGCTCGACAACTGGGATCTGGTGGCGCGGGCGAAAGCGGCCGGCGCCCGCATTCTGGTGCCGACCGGCGGCCTGATCGGCCTCGACGCCGTGCGCGCCGCCGCCGAAGGCACGATCCGCTCGGTCACCATGATCACGCGCAAGCCGCCGAACGGCCTCGACGGCGCGCCCTATCTGGTCGAGCGCGGCATTTCGCTCAAAGGGCTGAACACCGCGCGCAAGGTGTTCGACGGCACCGCGGGCGAGGGCGCCCGTGGCTTCCCGCAGAACGTCAATGTCGCCGCCGCGCTCTGCCTCGCCGGCATCGGGCCGGAACGAACGCGGCTCGAAATCTGGGCCGACCCGGCGCTCGATCGCAACACCCACCGCATCGAAGTCGATGCCGACACCGCGCATTTTGCCATGTCGATCGAAAACGTACCCTCGGACAATCCGCGCACCGGCCGCATCGTGGCGCTGAGCACGGTGGCGGCGCTGCGCGGTTTGGTCGCGGAGTTGAAGGTCGGCACTTAGAGCGCAAATCGCTTCAGGTTGAAGCGATTTGCGCTCTAGCATTTTAGCGGAGCATGATCTTCTCGGAAAACCGGGTTCCACTTTTCCGGATCATGCTCCAGCGGGCTACGCGGCCGGCCGGCTCACCACTTCTGTTGCCGGTTCTTGCGCGGCGCGGACCTGCCGGGAGGCTCGTACAGGGTATTTTGCTGGCAGGTGCCGCCGATGCCGCTGATGGTCGCGAGACACTGTTCGAAGGTGGTGAAGCCGCAATTGCGCCCGCCGCCCATGCTGCCGCCGCTATAGATCGCGCACCACGGATAATTTTGCGCCTGCGCGCGCGTGCCAAGCGCGGCCATGGTGCCGAGAACTCCCAGCGTCAAAAGCACGGCTCGCATGGTCGGCTCCCTGGAGTTTGCGGTGTTCGTTCCGTTGCTAACGCCGAACCCGCCCGATTATTGCATCGCGCCGTTTCAGCTCGCCCCGGGCGCGGTCGGCGCGAATTTGAGCGCCACGCCGTTCATGCAATAGCGCAAGCCCGTCGGTTTCGGCCCGTCGTTGAAGACGTGGCCGAGATGGCCGCCGCAGCGATGGCACGATACCGCGGTGCGGGTCATGCCGAACGAGCGGTCGGTGGTCTCGTCGACCGCTTTGTCGAGCGGCGCCCAAAAACTCGGCCAGCCGGTGCCGCTTTCGAATTTGGTCTTCGACGAGAACAGCGGCAGGTCGCAGCCGGCGCAGCTGAAGGTGCCGTCGCGATGCTCCTTGAGCAGTTCGCTGGTGAACGGCCGCTCGGTGCCTTCCTGGCGCAGCACGTCGTATTGCGCCGGCGTCAACAGCTTGCGCCATTCCGCGTCGGTGTGGGTGACTTCGTAATTGGTCGTCGCCTTGGCGGCGCCGGGGCTGGCCAGGCGGCCGACGACGAGCGCGGCAAGGCCGGCGCTGCCGGCGTAAAAGGCTTGTCGGCGTGTGAGCATGGGTCCCTCCCGATCGCGGCCGGCGCAGCGCCCGGCCGCCGCGAATAATGTGGCGATGTTGTAGCGCACTTTCCTACGGACAGTTACGGGCTGGTGTGGGATTTGATCCGGGAGGGTGGAGATTTCACACGAAGTTGATGATCGCCCCGCGGCCTTTACGAATCGGCCCATCCCAGACGGTCGAGAAAGCGATCAAGGCCGCCAAGCGCTCAGAGGATTGGCTATGGGTGCGGCCTATCGGAAGCAAATTTTGGCCTCTATGGTGCGGCCGAGACCAGAGCGCCGAGAGGCCCGCCCATGTCCCCAATCGACATCAAGGTCTTAAGCACCACGGCGATGAAGACCGTGTTCGAAGAGCTGGCGCCGGCCTTCGAGCGGGCCACCGGCAATCGCCTCGCCGTCACGCTCGGGCCGTCGTTGCGGCTGGAAAAGCAGCTTGCCGAAGGCGAGGCGGCCGACATGGCGATCGTCTCCGCGTCCGGCGCGCGCGACCTGGTCGCGAGCGGCAAAATGGTTGCCGGCAGTGTGGTCGATATCGCCAAATCGTCGATCGGCGTCGCGGTGCAAAAAGGCGCGCCGCGGCCGGACATCGCCTCGGTCGAAGGTTTTAGGCGCGCGATGCTGGCGGCGAAATCGATCGCGTGCAGCAAGCCCGTCGGCGGCGGCCAGAGCGGCGTTCACCTCGCCAAGGTTTTCGAAGAGCTCGGCATCGCCGAAGCGATGCAGGCCAAGGCGAAATACGGCGCCGGCGGCGCTGCGGGGCTCGCCGGCCTCGTCGTGCTGCGCGGCGAGGCCGACATCGGCATCCAGCAGATGGCGGAGCTGATGGCGGTTGACGGCATCGACGTCGTCGGCCCGCTGCCGCCGCAGATTCAGATGGTCACGCCGTTCGTCGCCGGCATTCCGGCGAATGCGAGCCACGCCGAAGCGGGCCGCGCGGCGATCGATTTCCTCACCACGCCGGACGCCAAGCGCGTGCTCAAAGCCAAGGGGCTGGAGCCGGCCTGAATTTTTTCAACGGGCGTGGCTCAACACGTCGGTGTTGATGACGTTGATCGGCTTGCCCGCGGCGTAAGCGTTGATCTGGTCGAAAATGTCGATGAATTGCGTCTCGTATTCCTCGCGGGTCACGTAGCCGATATGCGGCGTGCAGACGACGTTCGGCATGGCGAGCAGCGGATGCGTTTTGTCGAGCACCGGCTCGTCCTCGTAGACATCGACCGCCGCCATGCCGGGGCGGCCGCGGCGCAGCGCCTCGACCAGCGCGCCGGGCTCGATCAGCGGCGCGCGGCTGGTATTGACCAGCAAAGCGGTCGGCTTCATGCGCGCCAGATCGGCGGCGGTGACGATGTGGCGGGTCGCGTCGACAAGCCGCATGTGCAGCGAGATGATATCGCAATCGGCGAAGAACGCTTCCTTACTGGCGGCGGTGGCGTAGCCGTCGGCCTTCGCTTTGGCCAATGTCGCCTGGCGCGCCCACACTTGCACATTCATGCCGAAGGCGTGGCCATAGCCGGCGACGACGCCGCCGATGCGGCCATAGCCGTAGATGCCGAGCGTCTTGCCGCGCAGCGTCGAGCCGACGCCCATCTGCCAATGGCCGGCTTGCAGCGAGGCCATCTGCTGCGGAATCTGGCGCATGGCGGCCAGCATCAGCGCCCAGGCCATTTCCGCGGTGGCATGTGACGGCGCGCCCGGATGCTGGCTCGACGACAGGATGATGCCGAGCCGGGTGCAGGCCGCGACGTCGATATGCGGGTAGACGCTGCGCTGGCTGATCAGCTTGAGCTTGGGTAGGCGTTCGAGGAGCGGCTCGCGGATTTTCGTGCGTTCGCGGATCAGCACCAGCGCTTCGGCATCGCGCAGCCGCTCGGCGAGCGCGTCGGTGTCCTGGACGTGATCGTTCCAGACGGTGACGTCGTGGCCCTTGAGCTTTTGGAAGCAGGGCAAGGTGCGCAGCGTGTCGTGGTAATCGTCGAGGATGGAGATTTTCATGGGACCGGACGACGGAGAACGGACGACAGCGGACGGATTAGAGGAGAAATCGCAGCGGAACAAGCCGCACGATTTTCCGTCGTCTGTCGCCGGTTGTCTGTCCTCGGTACCTATTCCGGCGCCGTCGGCAGCTTCCAGCGCAACCCGGGAAACCGAGCGTAGCCGCGATCAAGCGTAATCCACTCGCAGCCCCACTCGATGGCGAGCGCGGCATACCAGGCGTCGGTGACGTCGGAGCCGCGAGTTTCCGTCGCGACACATAGACGCTTGAAAATCTCCCAGTGTCGCTCGCCGGGTTCAATGGTCTGACAGTGCGGCTGACTCAGCAGATCTTCACAGAACCCGAATGCGCGCTCGAATGAACTGGGGCTGGCGTATATCCGCTGGTTGGTGGTGGCGCGAACGAGCGCGGCCAACGCCAGCGGTGACGGAGGACGGATGACAGAGGACGGATTGGAGGATTAGAGGAGAAATCGCGGTTGGACCGGCGGTACGCTTTCCGTCGTCTGTCGTCCGTCCTCCGCTCAAAAGAAAACCGGGCCCTTGCGGGCCCGGTTCAGTTCGTCGACGTGGGGGCGTCGACGATTCACCTTCCAGAGGGGAACATCTGCCGACAATACGAAGCGCCAATCTGGGAGGATGAGGCGACCGCTTGCCGTGCAGCACTTCGCCAGTATGCGAGTCGCGGTGCGGGCACACAACGCAGAGGGTGACATGCCAGCCATGCGGTCGTCGCAAGGTGCATAAGTGGTTGCATAATCGCCGCATAAATGCGGGACGATGCGTACACAATTGGCGGCTATTCGCGCGTCACGATGTCGCGAGACCCGCGTGTCGGTTTTCGTCTTTGCGAGGACTCGTTGGTTCGCAATGACGGTGGGCCTTAGAAATTCCAGCGCTGCGCGTTGGCGACGAGAAAATCGCGGAACGCCTGCACGCGCGCCACGGTCTTGAGCTCTTCGGGATAGACGAAATAGGCGTCGAGCGCGACCGCTTCGGCCTCGCCGAACAGCTGCACCAGGCCGCCGTTCTCCTCGACCAGATAATCCGGCAGCATGGCGATGCCGATGCCGCGCTGGCAGGCGCGCAAAATGCCGAGAATGTTGTTGATGACGAGGTGCGGGGTGCGCGGCCCCTTGCCGTCGCGCGCCACCTCGACCAGCCAGCGCGAGCGCTGCAGGTAGGGCGGTATGTTGCCGCCGAGCACCAGCACGCGGTGATTGTCGAGGTCGTCGAAGGCGCGCGGCGTGCCGAAGCGCTTGAGATATTCCGGCGAAGCGTAGACGTGGAAGTGCACCGAGAACAGCTTGCGCTGGATCAGGTCGGGCTGGGTCGGCTGGCGCAGCCTGATCGCGACGTCGGCCTCGCGCATGGCGAGGTCGAGCTCCTCGTCGGTGGTCAGAAGCGTGATGTGGATTTCCGGATAGAGCTCGACGAACTCGCCGAGCCGCGGCGTCAGCCAATGGATGCCGATGCCCGGCGTCGTGGTGACGCGCAGGTCGCCGTTCGGCCGCTCGCGGCTGTCGGTCAATTTGGCGCGCGCCGCTTCGAGCTTCATGAATACGTCGTGGGCGGTGCGATAGAGCAGTTCGCCCTGCTCGGTCAGGATCAGGCCGCGGGCGTGGCGGTGGAACAGCGAGACCGAGAGCTCCTGTTCGAGCGCGCTGACCTGGCGCGACACCGCCGATTGCGACAGCCCGAGCTGCTCGCCGGCGTGGGTGAAGCTGCCGGCCTCGGCGGCGGCGTGGAAAACTTTTAGTTTGTCCCAATCCATTTTAGCGGACGGCGGACGACGGACGACGGACGACGGAAAAATCGAAATCGCGCTTTTCTGTCATCTGTCCTCTGTCATCCGTCCTCTGTCCTCCGTTATTCAGCCGCGGCGCGGTGCTCGGCGCGCGCAGCGAGGAAACGTTCGGCTTCGAGCGCCGCCATGCAGCCAAGGCCTGCGGCAGTGACGGCCTGGCGATAAACCTCGTCGGCGACGTCGCCGGCGGCGAACAGGCCGGGCACGGAGGTGGCGGTCGAATGCGGCGCGGTCTTGATGTAGCCCGTCGGCTTCATCTCGACCTGGCCGGCGACCAATTCGGTCGCTGGCGCGTGGCCGATGGCGATGAAAATACCGTCGACGGCGCGCTCGGTGACGACGCCGGTCTTCAGATTCTTCAGCCGCGCATGGGTGACCTTGAGCGGGTTCTCGGCGCCGCGGACATCGTCGAGCGCGGTGTCCCACAGCACTTCGATCTTCGGATGCTTGAACAGCCGGTCCTGCAAAATCTTCTCGGCGCGCAGGCCGTCGCGCCGGTGCACCAGCGTGACCTTGGCGGCGAAATTGGTCAGAAACAGCGCTTCCTCGACCGCGGTATTGCCGCCGCCGACCACCAGCACGTCTTTGCCGCGATAGAAGAAGCCGTCGCAGGTGGCGCAGGCGGAAACGCCGTAGCCGCGGAATTTCTGCTCCGACGGCAGATCGAGCCAGCGCGCCTGGGCGCCGGTGGCGAGAATGAGCGTCTCGGTGAGGTAGACCTCGCCGGAATCGCATTCGATGCGGAACGGCCGCCGCGACAGGTCGACCTTGCTGACATGGTCGGGGACGAGTTTGGTGCCGACATGGGCGGCCTGCTTCTCCATCTGCTCCATGAGCCAAGGCCCCTGGATCACGTCGGCGAAGCCCGGATAGTTCTCGACGTCGGTGGTGGTGGTGAGCTGGCCGCCGGCCTGAATGCCCTGGATCATGATCGGGTCGAGCATGGCGCGGGCCGCATAGATCGCCGCCGTATAGCCGGCGGGTCCCGACCCGATGATCACGACCTTGGCGTGGGTGGTTTTGCTCACCGCCTGAACTCATCCGTTGCGGCAGGTTTTGAGGCCGACTAGCCCTGCCCGAAAGCCCCGTAAGGCGGATGCGGTCTGCAAGAGTGGCCGGATTTCGCGGGGTATGCGGGTCCGGCAGGCGCGCAGCCACTGTGTTGGGAATTTAGGGATTTTGGCGAGCTATGCAAGGGACGCGGGGCAGGAATCAGGGGATCAGTAGTCAGTAATCAGTAATCAGAACGCAAAAGCCACCCAGACCCCTGCGTTCTGATTACTGATTTCTGATTACTGACCCCTGAACGCCGGCATCACCTCGCGGGCGAACAGGTCGACCGAGTGCAGGGCTTCGTCGAGCGTCATGTCGCCGAAGGCGAGCCAGGGCGCGAAGTAGTTCGGGGAGGTCGCCTCGATTTCGGCGGCGATGAAATCGCGCACGGTCTGCGGCGAGCCGGCGACCGCGGTCTTGAGCGCCGCCAATTGGTCGAAGCTTTCCGGATAGAGGTCGCCGACCCGCGGCACCGAGCCGTGGCGTCGAAACAGCCAGAAGAAATTGGTGCGCCAGCGCGGATAGGCGCGCCGCGCGATCTCAAGCGCCTTCGCATCGGTGTCGGCGACCACGACATGGCGGCCGACGCCGCGCAGGGTGGTGTCGCCCTTGCCGAGCTTGCGGCGGGTGGCAAGGTAGCGCTCGAAGATCGGACGCACCGCGGCCGGTGGCGCCAGCGACACCACGTTGACGTCGTTTGCCGCCGGCCAATCGGCGTTGTCGGGGATGCTGACGCCGTACCACAGCGGCGGATGCGGCCGCTGCACCGGCTTGAGCACCATCGGCACTTTGTCGAAGCGGTAGAATTTGCCTTCGAAGGTCAGCTCGTCGGCAGCGAGGCCCTTGAGCAGCACCTGGAAGGCCTCGTGATACATCGCGCCGGTCTGCGCAAAATCGAGCGCGTAGTTCGCGGTCTCGAACGGCGACACGCCGCGGCCGATGCCGAGCTCGAGCCGGCCGCCGCTCATCTGATCGAGCATGCAGATTTCCTCGATCAGGCGCAGCGGATGATAGAACGGCAACAGATAAACCAGCGGACCGAAGCGCAGCTTTTCGGTGCGCTGCGCCAGCGCGGCGAGGAAAATGCCGGGCGAAGCCGCGCAACCGATCGGCGTGCCGTGATGCTCGGCGAGGTGGTAGCCGTGGAAGCCGGCGCGGTCGTAAGCCTCGGCGAGCCGCAGCCGGCCGGCAAACAGCTCGCCGTGCGGCACGCCGGCATCGTCCATGTGATCGAATATGCCGAATTTCATGGCGGAGGACAGAGGACGGAGGACTGAGGGCGGAGGACGGACGACGGACGAGACCAAACCGTATTCTTCGTCCCTATCCTACCGTCACATTTCCCATCTGTCCTCTGTCGTCCGTCCTCTGCCGTCCATCCTCCGCAAGCGACTTCGGCGGTTTGAAGCGCTGATTTTCGTTCGGGCGAGGGTCGAACTTCGCCAGCGTGCCGGACCCGAGGCACTTGATCTTGGCGGCATAGTGTACGCCGTAACGCGAGCCTTCGTACAAGGCGCGCGAGCTCGCCCACGCGTGCGCGAACAGATGGCGCCGGCCGGCTTTGTTGTAGTGCAGGCGGATCATCTGATGGCAGATCGGACATTCGGCGTTGATCGGATGCAGCCGTCGTCTGCCGAGGAGTTTCAGGAACTCCATAATCCATACGGACAGGATGCGCATGGTCGCCTCGTCGATGACCGGCCGTCGCGACAAGACCTGAGCTGCCGGGAACCGGTGCGCGCCGCAACCCTCAGCCGCGGCGAGGTTAGTACTTTAGCTCAAGAAAGCGGCGACGTAATGGCAGAGACAGAGGACGGACGACAGAGGACGGACGACGGATGAAGGTGAAGAAAGATTTGACGGGGCCAGGCTGGAAACAGAGTTAAGTTTCTTATCTGTCCTCCGTCGTCTGTCCTCCGTCGTCTGTCCTCCGTCGTCTGTCCTCCGTCCTCCGCTATTTCCACTCCAGCTTGACGATCTCGTAGGCCTTCGCCCCGCCCGGCGTGACGACCTCGACCTGCGCGCCCTTCTTCTTGCCCACCAAAGCGCGGGCGAGCGGCGAGGTGATGGAAATCTTGCCCTTCTTGGCGTCGGCCTCCGGCTCGCCGACGATCTGCCACACCGCCTTCTTGTCTGTGTCCTCGTCGATCAAGGTGACGGTGGCGCCGAAGGTGATGGTGTCGCCGGAAAGCTTCGACACGTCGATGACTTCGGCGCGCGCCAGCTTGTCCTCGAGCTCGGCGATGCGGCCTTCGTTGAGCGATTGCGTTTCCTTCGCCGCGTGATATTCGGCGTTCTCCGAGAGGTCGCCGTGGGTACGCGCGTCGGTAATCTGTTGGATGATACGCGGGCGCTCCACCTGCTGGCAGTGCTTGAGCTCGGCCTCCAGCGCCGAATAGCCCGCCGCTGTCATCGGGATCTTGTCCATCGGTCGCAAACCTCCAAACCGGGCAGCAAAGACAAAATTTGGATCGCGGGCCGAATGCTTTTATCCGGCCACGCGATCCCAAACCCTGGCGCTACACGTACCGCCGCTGCGGCCGCCCCGATTCCTGATCAGATTCGGCTTCGGCCCCAAAATAGCTCTGCAGCGCACACACCTCGAGGTCGCCCCCGAGATAGGCCTTGATGCCCTGCGCTGCGGCGACGGCCCCTGAGAGAGTGGTGTAGTACGGCACTTTATGCAAGAGGGCTGCGCGCCGCAGCGAGCGGCTGTCCGCCAGCGCCGTCGCCCCCTCGGTGGTGTTGAAAACCAGCTGAACGTCGCCGTTTTTGATGGCGTCGACGATATGGGGCCGGCCCTCCGCCACCTTGTTGATCTTGACCGCGTCGACTCCCTGGGCGGCGAGGTAGCGCTGCGTGCCCGAGGTCGCCAAAATCTTAAATCCCAGTCCGGCGAGCAGCCGGGTCGCCTCCAGGATGCGCACCTTGTCGGCGTCCTTGACCGAGACGAAAACAGTGCCCTTTTTCGGCAGCCGCGAGCCGCCGCCGAGCTGGCTTTTGACGAAGGCGACGTTGTAGTCGCGGGCGATGCCCATGACCTCGCCGGTCGACTTCATCTCCGGGCCGAGCACGGTGTCGACCGCCGGGCCGAAGCGCGCGAACGGGAACACCGCCTCCTTGACGCCGACATGGCGCGCGGCGCCGGGCTCGAAACGCTGCGGCTTGAGCGCAAAGCTTTTCAGCGTCTCGCCCGCCATGATGCGCGCCGCGATCTTGGCGACCGGGAGGCCTATCACCTTGGCGACGAACGGCACCGTGCGCGAGGCGCGCGGATTGACTTCGAGCACATAGATGTCGCCGTCCTTGATGGCGTATTGCACGTTCATCAGGCCGCCGACCTTGAGCGCCAGCGCCAGGGCGCGGGTCTGGCGGTCGAGCTCGGCGATCGCCGCGGCGGACAAATTGTGCGGCGGCAGCGAGCAGGCCGAATCGCCGGAATGGATGCCGGCTTCCTCGATGTGCTCCATGATGCCGGCGATGTAGGTGTCCTTGCCGTCGGCCAGGCAATCGACGTCGACTTCGATGGCGTCGGTGAGATAGCGGTCGATCAACAGCGGCCGCCGCTCGGAGACGGCCAGTTCGGACGGCCGGTCGAGATCGGCGGTCAGCCGCACCAGATAGCGGTCGATCTGGGCGGCGTCGTGCACGATCTCCATGGCGCGGCCGCCGAGCACGTAGGACGGCCGGATCACGATCGGATAGCCGATCGCCTCGGCAATGGCGCGCGCCTTCTCGGGGCTGGTGGCGATGCCGCTCTTCGGCTGCCGCAGCTTGAGGCGGTCGAGCAATTGCTTGAAGCGGTCGCGATCCTCGGCAAGATCGATGGCGTCGGGCGAGGTGCCGAGGATCGGCACATTGGCTTGCTCCAAGGGCTCGGCGAGCTTGAGCGGCGTCTGGCCGCCGAATTGCACGATGACGCCATGCAGCGTGCCGTTGGAGCGCTCGGTGTCGATGATTTCGAGCACGTCCTCGGCGGTGAGCGGCTCGAAATAAAGCCGGTTCGACGTGTCGTAATCGGTCGACACCGTCTCCGGATTGCAATTGACCATGATGGTCTCGTAGCCGACGTCCTTGAGCGCGAACGCGGCGTGGCAGCAGCAATAATCGAACTCGATGCCCTGGCCGATGCGGTTCGGGCCGCCGCCGAGAATGATGACTTTCTTCTTGGCGGACGGCGCCGCCTCGTCGACGGCGCGGCCGGCGAACGGCGCCTCGTAGGTCGAATACATGTAGGCCGTGGGCGAGGCGAATTCGGCGGCGCAGGTGTCGATGCGCTTGAACACCGGCCGCACGCTCAAGGCGCGGCGCTTTTGCGTCACCGCGGCCGCGGTCTCGCCGGTGAGCTTGGCGAGCCGCGCGTCGGAAAAGCCTTTGGCTTTGAGCCGGCGCAGCGCGGCGGGTTTGTCCGGCAGGCCTTTGGCGCGGATTTCCGCTTCGGTCTCGACGATGCCGCGGATCTGCTCCAAAAACCACGGATCGATGCGGCAGGCGGTGTGGATTTCGTTATCGCTCATGCCGAGCCGCATCGCCTGCGCCAACGCCAGGATGCGGTCGGGCGTCGGCGTGCCGAGCGCGGCGCGGATCGCGTTCTTGTCGTCGCCCTGGCCGAGGCCGGGGATGGTGATCTCGTCGAGGCCGGTGAGGCCGGTTTCCAGCGAGCGCAGCGCCTTCTGCAGGCTTTCCTGGAACGTCCGCCCGATCGCCATGACCTCGCCGACCGATTTCATCGACGTGGTCAGCACCGGCTCGGCACCGGGAAATTTCTCGAAGGCAAAGCGCGGAATTTTGGTGACGATGTAATCGATGGTCGGCTCGAACGACGCCGGCGTGGCGCCGCCGGTGATGTCGTTGGCGATCTCGTCGAGGGTGTAGCCGACGGCGAGCTTGGCCGCGACCTTGGCGATCGGGAATCCGGTCGCCTTCGACGCCAACGCCGAGGAGCGCGACACCCGCGGATTCATCTCGATGATGACCAGGCGCCCGTCTTCCGGATTGACGGCGAACTGCACGTTGGAGCCGCCGGTCTCGACACCGATCTCGCGCAACACCTTGATCGAGGCGTCGCGCATGATCTGATATTCCTTGTCGGTCAAGGTCAGCGCCGGCGCGATGGTGATGGAATCGCCGGTATGAACGCCCATCGGATCGACGTTTTCGATCGAGCAGATGATGATGCAATTGTCCTTCTTGTCGCGCACCACCTCCATCTCGAACTCTTTCCAGCCGAGCACCGATTCCTCGATCAACACTTCGGAGGTCGGCGAGGCGTCGATGCCGCGCTCGACGATGTCGATGAACTCGGCCTTGTTGTAGGCGATGCCGCCGCCGGTGCCGCCGAGCGTGAACGAGGGGCGGATGATGGCGGGCAGCCCGATGTCCTCGAGCGCTTCGAGCGCCTGGATCAGTGTCTTGACCTGGTGCGAGCGCGGCGTCTCCAGGCCGATCTTGGTCATCGCCTCGCGGAACAGCTCACGGTCCTCGGCCTTGTCGATGGCGTCGGCGGTGGCGCCGATCATCGTCACGTCGAACTTTTCCAACGTGCCCATCCTGCGCAGCGACAGCGCGGTGTTGAGCGCGGTCTGCCCGCCCATGGTCGGCAACAGCGCAAAGCCGCCGGGGACGGCATAGCGCTCCTTCTCGATGATGCTGGTGACGATTTCCGGCGTGATCGGCTCGATATAGGTGGCGTCGGCCAAGTCCGGATCGGTCATGATGGTGGCCGGATTGGAATTGACCAGCACGACTCGATAGCCCTCGGCCTTGAGCGCCTTGCAGGCTTGCGTCCCGGAATAATCGAACTCGCAGGCCTGGCCGATGACGATCGGGCCGGCGCCGATGATCAGGATCGTGGAGATGTCGGTCCGTTTGGGCATCGCATCCGCATTTTTGCGCACAAAAAAAGAGCGCGCAGTTTGCGCGCCGGCGCCGGGGCTCGGCCCCGCGCGAGGGGGTCTTAGACCAGATTCGGCGGGGCGGCAACGCCGGCGGTTTGTCCTGTGTGGGACTGGGCGCTGGACTTGGTACGCTCCTGGCAATCAATAAGGTCCAGCGGGATCGGCCGAGACTGAAATCAAGACTGAACAATGAGAGCGGCCCGGATCGGGGTTCCGCCGATCCGGGCCGATTGCGGCATCGACCGCGTGCCGTTACTGACGGCCGCTCTGGTAACCGTTCTGGTTCTTCTGCACCTTTTGGTTACTCGACGCGCTGCCGGTCTTTGGCGTGTCCCGATGGGTGCCCGATCCGCCGCTCATGGCGGCGTTGCCGGCGGGGGTCCCGGGCTGCTGCGCCATTGCCAATGACGACATGGCCAGTGAGGAGGCGCCCACAGCCAGCGCGGCCGCGATGGCGAGTGTTTTGATTGTCGACATCGATATTCTCCTGTCTCGACACACACACTGAGCAAAACGCGGCAGCCAAAACCATGTTCCACAAGCTTGCTTGACAAACTTGTTTCGCAAGCGTGTTCCGCAAGCTTGTTCCGACGGCTGAGCGCCCGGAACCGCGCTGATATACGAATGCTGGATGTCGCGTTGAGGGCAGCCCTTGGCAAGCAAGCGGTAAAAGATCATTCTATCCGACAGAGGAACGCAGTCGGATGCAAGCTGGCGAGTGTCCGATAGGCAATGAGGCGTGGCAATGACGGACTATTGGCTGAGCAAGCTGTTCTTCGACTTGCAGCACGATGCGGAACTGGCCAAAACCTATCGCGACGATATGACTGCGGTGATCGACCGCTACCGGATCAAGCCGGAGGTGCGCCGGGCGCTGATCGACGACGACGTCGCCGCGCTGTCGCCCTTGGTCAACGCCTATCTGCTGCGCTTCTATTTTCAGGTCCGCGGCATGCCGCAGGACGAGTTCATGGCGCGGCTGCACGCGATGAATGCGCCCCATCCGCCCGCGGCGGCGAAGGTCGGCCATGGCTAAGCTCGTCGGCATTTTCGCCGCCAGCCACGGACCGATCATCGCCCGCGACTGGGAGACCATGGCGCGCGACCATCGCGATAAGTTGACCGCCGCGTTCGACGAGATCGGGCGCCGGCTGCGCGCCTGCCGGCCCGACCTGCTGGTCGTGGTGTCGCCGGATCATTGGGTCAATTTCTTCATCAACAATCTGCCGGCGATCTGCATCGGCATCGGCGACGAGCACGACGGGCCGCCGGAGCCGTTCATGAAGAAGGTCTACCCCCACCAAGTGCTCAAGGGTCACGCCGCGTTCGGGCGGCATCTGTTGCAGACCGCGCTCGACAACGATTTCGATCCGACGCTGTCGCATCGGCTGACGCTGGATCACGGCACCTGCATCCCGCTGTGGCGCTCAGGCGTCGATCCCAAACTGCCGCTGGTGCCGATCCTAGTCAACGATCTCGAAGCGCCGATGCCGAGCATCCGGCGCTGTCTCGCCTGGGGCCGGCTGTTGCGCCGCGCCATCGACAGCTATCCGGAACCGCTGCGGGTCGCGGTGCTCGGCACCGGGGGTTTGAGCCATTCGATCGGCGAGACCACCATGGGCTGGATCGACGAGAGCTTCGATCATGCCTGCATCGATGCCTTCGCCCGCGGCGAGGAGCGCCAGCTTGATGCCTTCCTCACCGAACGGCTTGCGCGCACCGGCAACGGCGCCCACGAAATCCGCGACTGGGTCATCGCCCACGCCGCGGCCGGCAGCACCGGCTTCGAGCTGATCGACTATTTTCCGAGCCCGGCGACGCTGGTCGGCGCCGGCTTTGCCTCATGGCAAGCGCCGGCGGCGTGACGGTGCTGCCGCCGGACCGGATCGGTTGGTGGCCCAACTTGGCGATGTCATCGCGCGAGCGAGTCTGATCATCGCGCGTCGGCGGGATAGATCAGCATTCCCGACGACTCGACTTTCGCGCCAATCGTCAAATGCGCCGGCACGATCTGTCCGGGTCCGAGAATGTGAAGCACCGTTTCGCTGGCCGCCAGCAGGTAGTCGGCGATGATCCGGCGGTGACAGCGCCACCACACCGCCTCGGCGCACATGATGGCGCATGGGCGCCCATGGCCAAGCTGCCGCAGTCGCGCCAGTCCTTCGCGGAAGCTTTCGCTCATCGCGTAATCGGCGTAATTGTGAAAGCTCTCATTCTGCCAGAAGGCGTTGACGCTCGGCAGCACGTTGCGCGCCTTGCCGCGCCGGCCGCCCAGCGCCGCGATGTGCTCATATCCGATTTGGCTTGCGGCAAGCTCGCGCGGCAGCACATCGATGTTGTACTGCGGGTTCGTGCGTGACCGCGGCACGGTGCGCACGTCAACGACGAGCCGAATATTGGCCTCGCGCAGCAAGGCGGTGAAGGCATCGAGCGAACGGGTCGAGTGACCGATCGTGAAAGAGGCTGCGCCGTCACCGGACCCGCTTGAGGGCGCTACCCTTGTGGAGGGCCACGTGGTCGCTCTTGTCGCTCTTGATCTCGTATTGCGGGTCATCCTTTGTCGCGTGATGAATGTAACCCTTGTAATTCACGTTCTTACGATGGACCTTGATGATCCTGCCGCTGACGCGACCGGCTTCCGAATGCCACCAAACACGACTGCCGACCCTGAACCTCTTTGCCATGATCGGACCTCGCATGGATGCCGAGACGTGCCATAAACGTCAGGCAGGGCCTTTGCCGCGGTCGGTTTCGTGGACTTGTCGGTCGAGCGGTGCCGGCACGTTGAAAGCAGCCCAACGCGGATGCCGCATACTTGTTCCGCCAGCCACGATGCCGGAGCCCGCGTGGTTGCCGATTACGGGCGTGGCCGGGACGAGCAGGCGTTTACTGCTTTCAGCCGCCGCGCCAGCGGCGTCAACAGGAGCGGCGACAGATAGACCGGAAACTGCGCCAGCGCGAAATAGAGCCAGGTGAAGTCGGGCAGCGCGCCGCCGGTCGCCGCCAGCATCAATCCCATATTGCGCTGCGAGGTCATCAGGCCGAGCACGAAGGCGCGCTCGCGGCCGGTGGCGGCAAACACCAGCGCGGTCAGCGCCAGCACGGCGAACGTCACCGCAAAAGCCAGCGCGGTCAGTTCGATCATCGCCAGCGGGTCGGCCCAAAACCGGCGCGCGACGTTTTCCATCACCGCGGCGACGAAAAAGAAAACCAGCAGAATGTTCATGCCGTCGATCTGATCGTTGTAGCGCCGGATCGCGGCGAGGCCGGCGCAGCGGCGGATGATCAAAGCGACGACGAGCGAGCCCGACAGGATTGCGAACAGTTTGAGCCCGAGCGCCAGCGGCGAGAGCGTCAGCGCCGGACCGATGAAGGCGTAAGCCAACAGCGGCGCCGACAGCGGCGTCAGCGCGGTCGCGGTGACGAGCGTGGTCAGAACCAGCGTGGCATCGAGCCCCATGACGGCGGCAAACGCCGGCGCCGCCATCATCGGCGAGGCGACGGCTTGCAGCATCAGCGCCAGAAACAGCGCCGGCGACCGCGTATCGAGATGCGCCAACAGGCACGCCGCGCCGAACAAAGCCGGCACCACCAACGACGTCCACGCCGTCGCCGCCAGCACCAGGCCGGGCCGCCGCACATGGCCGCGCAGCACCGCGGTGTCGACGCGCAAAAACGCCAGGCACAGCAAGCCAAGGATCGCCTCGGTGACGAACGGCTTGAACAGGGCGTCGAACGGCGGCACCGCGATGGCGATGAACACCACCGCGGCAATGGCGCGCGAGCCTTGGCGGCCGAGCCAGGCGAGCGCCGCCGACATGGCATTGAGGACCGGCATGGTGGGAAACTTCGTTGCGCGGGCGGCGGCTCACCGAGCCGTTGGCGATGCGGCGCCAGACTATCGCAGCCGCGCCGTGAACGCCACGCGTGCCGCAATGTGGCAGAGGTTTCGCGCCGCGCTACGCGGCGCCAGCTATGTCCGCCCCGGCCGAACGTGCTTCGGCCGTAATTCGCGAGCGACTGCCACGAAATTTTGCACCGCCGGAGACCGGTCATCCTGCCGATATGCCAGCGCCAACAATGCGCGCGGCGCGTTTCCGTCAATCGGAAGGTAGACAACCGTGCCGGTCAAAATGTGGCTCATCGATTGCGGCACGATCGATACGCCCAGGCCCGCGGCTACCATCGGGAGGACAGACACGATTTGCGGCGCCTCCAGAGTCGATTTTGGGGTGAAGCCTGCGCTTTTGAAGGCCGAAATGATTGAATCATAGTTGTCGGGATTAAGCTCGCGCGGATGCTGCAGAATAATGGTTTCCTTGGCGAAGGCGCGAAGCGATACCGGAGCCGACCGGCTTAGCGGGTGCCCGGTCGGCACGACCACGACCGTGGGCTCGTCGACGAGTAGCTCGAGTGTGAGACCTTCGCTTGCGACAATCGGCGTGCGAATGAAGGCAATGTCGATCTTTTCGGCGCGCAGTTGCGCGAGCAGTAGGGGCGTGTTGCTCGCTTGGGGAAGCAAGACGACATTGGGATAATGCTTCCGATATTCACGGATGATTGTTGGTACCAGCGGATGGAAGTAGGTTCCGCCGCTGGAGCCGATGTTGAGACGTCCGGTTTCGCCGCGGGCGCGGCGCCGAACGCCGATCTTAGCTTGCTCAACCTGTGTGAGGATGACGCGGGCGTCCTCAAGCATCAGTTTGCCGGCATTTGTCAGTTCGACGCCCCGAGCGTGGCGAACGAACAGCGGCGTTCCCATCTCTTTTTCCAACTGCCCAATCTGCAAGCTGAGCGGCGGCTGGTTGATGCCGAGCCGTTTGGCGGCGCGAGTGAAATTCAGCTCCTCGGCGACCGCAACAAAATAGCGGAGATGGCGTAGTTCCATCAGCTATGTGTCCTTGCGGAACTGAAATTAGCGGCCGCCCGGAATCGCCTTTTTGCTGTTTGGGTGCGCGCCGTCAACGTCAACACGCAAACCATACACGACAGATATGGCAGTAGCCATAGTCAGGTATTGGACAAGCACTTTTTCGGTCGCTACCTACGGGCCAGGAGCCCGTCATGCGAAGAGATGTAAAGCAACATTCCTTTGACGTGATGAGCTTACTCACCCAGCACAACACGCGATGGACCCTGTCGAAGTATCAAGAAAATGAAAT
>Ga0209580_10000048_pt1 | contig 134679 bp, 132 predicted proteins | sample Coa_R1_5_FD_187153 | JGI IMG/M metagenome (GOLD analysis project Ga0209580, IMG submission 187153) | Surface soil microbial communities from Centralia Pennsylvania, which are recovering from an underground coalmine fire - Coalmine... | ecosystem: Environmental > Terrestrial > Soil >... | reverse complement strand
TGACGCGCTGGATCCAGGCGGCTTCGGCGCTGTGACCATTACCAAGTCGATCACGCTGGATGGGGGAGGCGGGCAGGTAGCCTCGGTTCTGGTGTCGGGGACCAATGGAATCGTGGTACAGGCCGGCGCAAGCGATGTCGTGATTATTCGCAACCTCAGAATCAACGGACTGCTCAATTCCGGAAACCCGGGGCTCAACGGCATCCGCTGGCTAAGCGGCAAGTTCCTCCACATCGAGAATTGTGTGGTTTTCGGCTTCAACTCGAGCGGCATCGATATTGAGAAGGGCGATGGTGTAGCGGGCGCCCAGGCGTTCATCTCCGGAACGACATCCGCGAACAATGCGATCGTAGGCGTGTTCGTAAAGAACACCACCCCCGCGGTACCGGTGACTGTCACGAAATCGGTAATCACTCAAAACGCCTTCGGCATCGCTGCTCAGGACTTCAGTTCGGTGGCGGTCTTTGACAGCGAGATATCTGGGAACAGTGGCGTTGGCCTGCAGGTAGCGCCTGCCGCTGGTACCGGCATCATTAGTGCATATAACTCATTGGTCGCCCATAACGGAGTTGGGTTGACGAATGGAGGCGCGGGCACGGCGACATCCAATATCAGTGGAGTATCTTTTTTTGACAACGGCACTGGAATCGCCATAACCAGCGGAACTGTCAACTCCGCCGGAAACAACTACGTCACCGTCCCTGTCGGCAGCGCGCCGAACGGGACCCTCGCCAAGGAGTAAAGGGCAACACGGGGGGCCCAAAGCGTTCAGTTCTTGGGCGCTTTGGGCCTCACGCGCGAAGCCAACCAGCTTCCTGCAGACAGCTTTTTAGCAATTTAACAGTGCGCGCACGCGGCGTTGCTTCAGGTGCGGATGTCTTCCCGAGAGCCTGGTCGGATTTCTCATTCGTTCAAACCGAGCGCGGATTGCATGGTGGAGAGCCAGCGAGGCACCGTGCAGCCACCGGCTTTGACTGACTAATGCCTTGACCCCGGCAGCAATACCGTTTCTGCCCGGGGCAATGTCCTCATCCCAACGCTGAACATAATCGGATTGCTGTATATCGCCGTGTGCGGGCTCTGATTGTTTAACCGTCCGGCACATAACATACACCGGGCCGGTCGAAGTTACGTTGACTCGTCCCTCTGTTGGCGGCACGACCTCATACCAAAGGTGGTCATTCCGTACGTCGGCCAGGAAGACCTGAGTTTCCCTGTAGCCGTTCTTGGTTGCATACAGGGAAAAGAACAATTCCGAAGAAAACTGCCAGAATCCGTGACCGCAGAAATTATTGGCGGGAAGCACATGCACGATCTGACCGCCCGTCTTACACAGCGATGAGACATTTTTTAGCGCCTGAGGGACATTGAAAATGTGCTCAAGGGTTCCGCAATCGATGACCGTCTCGTATTGTGTCACCCGCTCAAGGGGTTTGTTCATGTCGGCGATATGGGTTGCGCCTTCGTAGTCGGAGAAATCGTACGAGGCAACGATTTCAGCCCCCATTTCTTGCATCAAGAAGTTTTCGCAATAGCGGCCGAACTGCGCCTGGAGCCTCGCGATAGCCAGCGCCTGTCTCCCCATCGTGGCCACCCGGCCTAGCGGCCGGTCCTTCGCCGCGTACCGGATGAAATTGAGGGCGTGAGCGTCGATTCCCATGAGTAGGCTCCTTCGATTCGCGGCCGATTCGAACCAGCTGGGTCCGGCAAGCGTGACGACCAGTAGTTGAGCTACGAGATATTAGCGTAGCTTCGGCCCACGATGTTCCAGATCTGCTTTTGACCGCCGGCAAGGACTGGCCTGGTGATATCCAGCCGGGCCCCGGTTTCGGCCACGATGAACTCGAAAGGGCGGATGGAGACGAGAAACGCAAGACATTCCACGGGATCCCGGCCAGTCCGCTCTTTCACCACCGGGCTGGCTTCCAGTCCGATTACGCAATTTCGCGCAGCGGCTATGGTTCGATGACCGCCTTGCAGTGCATTCAATTCCCCGCCTTCGAGGTCAAGTTTGATGGCAAGATCCGAGCCGTCCAGCCTGAGGCCGTCAATCGTCGTGACCCGGACAGGGCCATCGCCTGGGGACAGGAAACGGGCATGGTCTGAGCTGTCGTACGCGGGCCGGTCCAGTTTGCCGCGTCCCTGAAAATCGCTGATTGCGTTGGCAATCACCTCCGACTGGAGACCAATAGCTGCAAGGTTACTCCTGAGGAATTCGCAGGCCGCGAGGTTGGGTTCAAAGGCGATGATCCTGCCAATGTGGTCCGTACGCGAACAAAGCAGAGCAGAAAAAGTACCAATATCGGCGCCGCAATCCAGCAGCGTTGCCTGCCGAAGGGGGCTGAGCGCGCGGGAAAACTCTCCAACAAACGCCTCTTCATAGGTCGTCAGATCTTTGCAGTCCCAGGGGACGCGATACAACGGCAACTTGAATCGAATGTGGTTGAGCTGGCACTGGACCACTACATTAAGGAATCCCCAGCGGCGCAAAAGACGTGTCAAGACCCCGGCGCCGCGAATATGCGACCGGGACATGCCGCGGGCGAGACGGAACATTAGAGGTGCTCGGTCCACACTCTTGTACAACGTTATGTTTTTTGAATCTTCCCGAGCTTCCATCGCGGTCTCATCTTAAAACGCCGGAAGATTTTGCGGCCAATCGCCCCCGACTCTCAGCGCCCACGAATCCTGCCCACTACCCGGTCAAAGCTTGCTGTAAAGAAAACGCGCTCTCCAGGTCTTAGTCCCCAGTGCCAGCATGCAAACGCAAACCCGAAGAGGACAACGACAAGGAAGCATGCTTTGAGCGCCTCGTCGCCGAGAAACGTCGCCAGATAGAGAGCCAACAGGCCTGCCCCGCTGGCAATAAAGAGTCTGCTCAAGAAGGCAGGCAACTGCGGAAGCAGTCGCACCGCGCAGAGAAAAAAGAAGCACGCCTCCAGAGCGGCGCGCGTGGTCCAGGCGATGGCGGCGCCGGTGATTCCAAAGTTCAAAATCATTAACCAGGCCGCGACCAGATACAGAGGAAATTGAACAAACGTCATCTTGGTAATGATGTCCGGTCTGCCAGCGCCCTGAATAAATGTGAAGGGGACCTGGGCCAGACAGTTGAGAAATATTCCCGCCGCGAGCAAACGCAGCACCGGGGCACTGTTCTGCGCGAACACGGGCCCCAGCCAGACCCCAAGGATTTCCCGGCTCAGAGTAACGATGATCAGGACCAGCGGGAAAATCGACATCAGGACGTACTTGACTCCGCGGGCCAGCAGCAGGCCCGCCCGGCCCGGATCGTGCTCGAAAGTTACCGAGAATGCGGGGAACAAAACGCTGATCAGCGCCGCGGGGATCACCCAAAGCCGGGTCAGCATGTCAAAGGGGGTTGTATAAAAGGCGACGGCCGTCAGAGACAGAAGCCCGCCGATCAGGAAGCGATCCACGTAATTCACCGCCTGGCCGGCAAGGTTAGCGGCTGTCAACCAGCCGCCAAACTTGAATAGGGCCGCGGTGTGATGAAAGTCAAATCCAAGACTCTTGCGAAGTGCCGGCATCACTCGAAAGCATGCTATACCGTGAGCAATGCATCCCATGATCCTCCCCGCGATCAGGACTGTGAATATCGGAACCAGCGACCGGGAGAACGGCAACACCAGCAGGGGCCCACCAAACGAGAAAATCGCCATCGCGATCCGAATGAGGCTCAAGAGTCGGAAACGCTGCAGGGCTTCGAGCAGGCCGCGCAAACCGGAAGTGAGCATGGTGATCGGAACTGACGCGCCCAGCAGAAAAAAACCTTGCAGAGTCTCCGTTTGCAAACTGGCAGGGATCTTCAATGCCTTATGGACCAGCCATGGGGAGATCGCGCAGGTAATCAGAGCACCCAGAAAGCCTAATAAGAAGAGGAGTAGCAGAGACGTCCATGCCAGCCTGGGAATTCTGTTTTCTTCGGGTCCGCCAATCCTTTGCGCCACCAGTTGAGTCAGTGCCCTGCCCAGCCCCAGGTCGAGGACGCCCACATATCCGAGGACGATCCACGCTAGCGACAACACCCCGAATCGCTCGGTGCCGATTCTTCGCATGAGCAAAGGAATAGCTACAATCCCCGCCGCAACCGGGGAAAGGGAAGCAATCAGGTTCCACAGGGTATTGCGCGCCAGCAGTGTTCCACTGGTGAAATGCCGGATTGACCTTTGATGGCTCTCGGACAAAGCGGTTTTGACAATCGGGCTGCGAAGAGCGGGTTCAGCCGGTCGCTGCAGATTATACGCTACAAACGTCGCCGGTAATGGTCCATAAAGACGGTATCATGCAGCATGCCGAGAGACGATTCACCCGATCAAGGGGCAAACGCCCTTCGCTCGGATTGTATGGTCCTTGCGGGAGTCGTTCTGCTCTCCACGCTGCCCTATCTTTTTGGTATTGGATTTTACAGCGATGATTGGATGTACCAGGCGTGGTTGACTCACCATTCGGGCCAGGGGATCAGCAGCACGCTCTGGGCTCTTCTAAGACATGACCCGAGCCTGCGCGTGCGTCCCGTGCAAGCCATTTATCTGGTTACGAGTTTCAGGATTTTCGGCCGCCAGCCCGTTGGTTATCACATTCTCGATGCCGCGATCCTCGCTGTCTTGACCGTGATGCTGTATCTCCTGCTCCGAGAGCTTCGGGTCGGGTGCTGGCTGGAGTTCACTATTCCCCTGGTTTTTGCATTGCTGCCGCACTATTCGACGGACCGGTTCTGGATCTCCTCTCAGCAAGCCACTCTGAGCCTGCTGTTCGCCATTATTGGCTTCTACGGCGTGTTGCGGTGGCGCTCCCAAGAGGACACACCAAAGCGCTGGCTGATTCTCGGTGTTGGCTCGCTGGTATTGGGGATTCTGTCATACGAGGTGCCAGTTGGATTGATTCTGGCTTTTCTGGGATTCATGGCATTCTCCGCGTCCGGGACGCCACGGCACTTATCGCGCAAGAGATTGTGGAAAGGCCTTGCACTCGTAAGTCTCTTGCTCCTTGCGTTAGGTATAGCGAAGATCGGACTGCAAACAAGGATCCAGCCGCACTACCATTTCCTCAAGCGTTTGGGTGGCCTGAGCTGGCACGCGACAGTTGAGGCAGTACGGTTTAACTTGTGGACTTATGGTCTGCATTTGCCTGCTGTGCTCTCAAGCTTGCACCGGCATGGTGCCATCAGCTGGTCAGCTTTGGCCGTGGCCGGCGTACTCGGTGTCTGCAGCGGTCTTTATCTCTGGATGCGTCTTGCCAGTTCTCTGATTCCAAACCGGCGGGCATGCCTGTCGCTGATAGCCGCAGGCTTCGTGATCTTTGGCCTGGGGTATGCTCTTTTCTTCCCCAATCCTGCGGCAGACTTTTCCTCGGCGGGGCTGCGCAACCGCGTTGTGATCGCGTCTGCTCTAGGGGCTGCCTGCGTCGCAGTGGGAGTCCTCGGGCTGGGGTGTTCTCTCCTGGGCTCGCATGTTGCCCGAGCGCGCGCGTTTTCCGTCGCCATTGCTGGGATTTGCGCTATGTATTGCCTGGTGGTCAGCGGCATCAGTTCCTTTTGGACTGGCGCTCGTTCGCAGCAGGCTGCAGTCCTCACGCTCGTCTCGGAGAACCTGACATCGCTGCCCAATGACAGCGTGGTTCTGCTGGACGGTTTTTGCCGGTATTCCGGTCCGGCCGTCGTTTTCGAAACCGACTGGGACACAACCGGCGCCCTACAGCTCACGCTGGGCAATGAATCGATGGCCGGCAATGCAGTCTCTCCGGACATGCGTTTTGGCGACGCCATCGTTGACCCAATTGGCAAGGTGGGCGAGTACTCGTACGGCCCTCGCCTCTATGTCTACAACCTGCGCCGCAACATCATTACACCTCTACCTACCAAACAGGCAGCCGTTACCTATTTGAGCGTCATGAACCCTGCCCAAGACAGCGGATGCCCGCCGGCTCGAAATGGTGATGGTGTCAGGATCTTCTAGCGCCATCCTTGCAGCAGTGAATACTGTCCAGAGAACAAGCTCTTCTGTTTCGAACGTTCGTCGCTTAAGCCCATCCTTAAAAACGTGTGATAAAAACGTGTGATGTGGTCGCGCCTCGCCTCTCTCATCGGGATCTCTCCTTCAATCAATCCAGCGTGAGTTGCCGGGGCTCGGATGACCAGATACCGGTGCAGAACGCTGCCGTCAAGTAAGCGGCGGCGGCGCAAGCCAGCGTGACGTTGAGACCGAAATGTATGGCCACAACCATAGCCGAAACCGAGCCAAGAACACTGGCAGCCGCATTCAACGCCCAAGCCCATTCCACAGCCTTGACTCTGGCCAGGGCGGCCGGAAACGGCATTCCCATGAGAAATCCGAGTGGCGCGAGGATGAGGGCACTGATGACCAGTTTGAGGGTGAAGTTCGCACCGATGGTCGCGGAGAGCAGCGCCGGCAGGACAAACACATAAAGCGAGATCACCACTGCAATCCCTGCAATGAAAAGCCGCAGAGCAAGATTGGTACGGATCCACCGCCGTCCCAGCATGCTCCCAATTCCACTTGAGAGCAGTAAGAGGAAGACGACCACGGTCAGCGCGTATGTAGGATGCCCGAGGAAAAGCACGAAGCGCTGGATAAGAGAAATCTCGACCGTGATATAGCCGAGGCCAACGGCGATAAAGTAGATAAGAGCGCGCAGGCTGACGGCATGCGGTGACGGACGCCGGTGTAGAGCCAAAGGAAGGATCAGGAATGCCAGTACAGCAGCTACCGAAAGTATAAGAACCGCACCCAGCATGACTACACCAACGTTGACCTTCCAATCAATCCCGTGTCCTCTTCTGGCCATGATCTTCAAAATATGCCCGGTTTTCATGGTGAAAAAGAAAAACGGATCGTTGTCGCTTACTGGGGCGATATTGTAGAGGTAATCACGGGCGAACCCCTGGGCATCATTGGATTGAATCAACCGTTGAAAGACTTCGGCGGTCGGCGGGAACGGTGAGGCGGCATATTCTGGTGGGGGGGTCAGCCACACAAGATTAGGATTGGCATCGAGGTGATGCACTACAGCGGAATATTCGGTGGCCGTGAACGGCGATTTCTTGGCCACAACCACTACTGCGCGCCCGTCCTGGTCGAGTCCGCCATCGACCACCACGATGAAATGTCGGCGCAAATCAGCCACTCCAAGATCGTGGAGCGCAGCCATCGCCTCCGATACCACACGCAACGCCTCGCGGGGCTGACGGAATTCCCAGCGCGTGACGGCGATCATGCCGTCCGGGCGCAAGTGGTTGAAGTACTCGCGGAAAGCTTCACGGGTGTAGAGATTGTTTTCGCTCAAAGCAAAAGCGCCGGCGGCGGTTGAGGCCCAGGTGTCCACCAGCGTCATCTGCACCACATCGTATGTGTCTTTAGAGCTTCGAATATAAGAGCGCCCATCCTGCACATGCACATTGACCTGCGGCCGTTCATACAGATGGTACGAATAAGCTGCGTACCGGCGGAGCATCACGTCGTTGACGATAATGGGGTTGATCTCGATCGCCGTCACCGACGGACTGCCGTTGGCCACAGCCCGCAAAACATCGACTCCGCCGCCCGGGCCAATGATGGCGTACTTGCCCTGGGGCCGAAGAACATTGGCGATGGCCGCAGGAGCGCTCATCAAGCTCTTTTTCCAGTTAAAAACTGCCGGCCCTGTAAGGGCCGGACGGCCTGGGGCTTGAAGTACAGCTAGATCCTGGTTCCACGTAAAGGGGTCGGCATTCATTATTGTCGTGCTGGCGTCGGCATCGATAACCACGTCCCGGACACCGTTTCGTTTGTCGACCTCAATTCGGGAAATCGCGTTCCATTTGGCAAATTCGACCGAGTTGGGGGCTTTCAGAACACCCTTGGCATATATCACGTCGATCCAGCGGCCGGACCGGTTGACGGCGATCAGGATAATGAGCACGGCTGCCACCGCAAACGCAGAGAATCGCAAGCGTGAAGTGACGGCCCAGAGGCTCGCGGTCACCGCCATGGCCAGCGCGGCAATGAGCAAGGCATTGGGCGCGCCAACGGAATTGAGCAAGGGCACCGTGGCCAGACAGGCCAGAGAACCTCCGATTAAATCAGCTCCGTACAGCCGCGAAATGGTGCTGCCGGCTCGCGCATACAGAACGGAAAACAAAACTCCGGTCAGGAAGAAAGGTACTCCGCAAGCCAGATAAATGACCGACAGCCTGGCAAAGTTCGGGGCTGAAATGCGCAACGTGACCGGCGTGCGCAACACAATTTCCAGAGCCGCAAACGTGGACAGAGCGCTGACCAGACAGATGCGTGAACCGAGGACTTCCTTGCTGAACCGTTGCAGCCACCCGCCTTTAAGATGAGCAAATACCCCTCCCGATCCGAGGCCGAGCAAAGCCATCGAGATGGCAAAAAACGAAAAATGGTAGAACAACACGACGCTGAAAAGGCGTGTCAGGGCGAGTTCCAACAGCAGGCCGGAAAAACTGACCAGGGCGACACCGAGTATCAATCTTCCAAGGCGCAGTTGCGGGGTGCTGAGAATGTCCTCTGCTCCGGTAACGTGATGCATTCTTTTTGGCTCCCGGGGCACATTATTAGCCGTCTGCCAGTACCGGTCGCGAGATGCCCAGACCCTGATAAAAACCGGATTCAAATCCCCTCATCTCCTGAGCTTCATCGACCCGCTGGACGAAGGACATTGCGGCGGCAACCTTCCGCGCCCGAAGCTCGTCGTTGTTCAGGAGCCCGAGAATGGCGTCTGCGAGGGCCTCAGGTGTGCCCTCCGCGAGCTGCGCGATGTCATCCGTCAGCAACCATTCCACCCCGGGCCCACGGTTCGACACTACAGGGCAGCCGGAAGCCATCAGTTCCATGGGCAGCAGCGAGATGTTAGTGTACGAAAGGACCAGAGCGGCACTGCAGCTCCGGTACCAACCGGCCAATTCAGATCTGGGAACCACTCCCGGGAGTATTGCTGGAAACGGCAGCTGGCTCTGCCGCAGAGGGCTCCCGAGCAGGATAAACTCGGCTTCCGGCATCTTCCGGGCCACAATAGAGAGGGCCAGAACTCCAATCTCAAAACCCCGCCTCTCGGTTGACGGACGGGCGTAAAAAAGCACCCGCTTCTTCCCTGGGGAAAGCCGGCGCGTTCCGCTCACGGTATAGAGACGGCAGTCATAGGAAAACCCAATGGGGCTGCTCTCCATGCCGAATTCCTTCCGCAACACACGTGCAACCCAGTCGCCCATGGTGATCCCGTAAAATCCCCATCGGTAAGTGTCCTTCACAAATTCGGAAAGACCCCCAGGCGGGTAGAAGAGATGCTCCAAATCCTGGACAAAGTAAAACTTGCGAGCTGTGTTCGACAGACCGCGGACGATGTAAGCAGTTCGCCACAGGGTTGCGACCAAGGCATCGGAATCGGCTGTGGTCCCCGTGAATAGCTCTACATTGGCTTTGATGGGATAGTACGAGCGGGCGATCGCCGTGGCCCGTTCGGCACTCATGCGGATGCGGCCCGACATATAAATCCGGTGCTGGTGACCCCAACGCTCGAGATGATAAATCGCGCGAAGCGTGCTCATGTGGCCGCCGCTGGCCTCTTCGAGCGGCGGAATAATCCAGACAATTTTCAGTGGGCCGCCGCTTGGGGGAGGCAGTCCGGCAGACTGGCTCTTTGTCAAGGCCCAGCCATATTCCGAAAAAGGGGTGGCGGCGACCCGCACCTGTTCTCGGGCCCAGCGTGCGAGGGAGTCCCGCAGGCCATGAGTCAGCCCGTGTTTTGCAACGGCAGTCAAGACCCTTCCCGGGTATGATTCACGCCAGCTCATACTTTGCTTGTTCATAGCCTTACGGCATCTTCCTCAATGTTCGGTTCTGACACCACAAATTGAATAGGGGATTTCAAAGGATTTTGCTGGAGTTGCCGGTCTCCTGCACGACCCGGGTGGGCACTTCAGTCCTGAACGCAGACAGGGCTTTCGCCAGCGCGGGCACCAGCGTCTCGACGCTGAAGTGTTTGCTCACCACCTCTCTGCCTGCTGTTCCCATCTCAGCGCAAAGCCGCGGCCTGCTCAACAACATACTCAGGTTATCGATCCACTCCTCTTCCGTCGCAGCACCGAACCCCACGTTGCCCTTAGCCAACACCTCGGCATTCATACCCACCGGAGTGACCACGACAGGTACCCCGCATGCCATGTACAGAAGCATCTTGTAGCTGCACTTGCCGCGCGATCTCACCGAGTCATCGAGGGGCATGATTCCGATTGTCATCTCCTGAATGCTCCGCACCTCCTCCTCTCGACTCCATGGAATCCACTCCACCTGCCCCGGGGAGAGCAAACGGAATTGGGGGCAACTACTGGAGACGACTCGTAGGACGGCGTCACGATGCCGGCGCAGGACCTCCGCCAACGCTCGTTCCACACCATAGAGGAATTTAAGTCCGAAGGGCAAGCCCATCCAGCCGATGATATCCCGTTTTTTCTTCAGGGGAGCTACGCTAGGGCAAAACAATTTCGTATTTACCGGAGTCGGCAGCACCGTCACGCGTGGATTCCAGCGGGAGAACTGTTCGGCGAGGAAGTTATTTCCACAAATAATAAGGTCGCAAAGACCGGCCAGGCGCGCCGCGAACTCGCCCCGCGGATGGGTCCAAATGGCATCATCTACATCAAATACGCGCGGCTTTTTGGTCATAGGTTCCCAGGTCACATAAGTGCTCAACATCTCGCGCTGGAAGAAAACCAAGTCATATCTGTAGGACCGGACTACGTCGGGCAATCGATCGAGCAGGTTCCAGACCCCCCACGCAGGCCGCAACCATGTCCGCGCTGGAGGATAAGCGCCAGCCCAGGACGCGCATTCACGCATATCAATACCATATTCACGAAGTGGGGCCAGATATTCCTGGACCCTGTACACCCGGCTGGGGGACTTCCACCCCCCGGTATAGGCAATTATTTGCAACATCCCACCCTCGGACTCAAACCGCAACTTTGTGCAGCTACAATAACATTGCACTTCCCACAGCAGTGTCATAGAATCTCCGCGCCCTCCAAACCTCCACGGCCAGCTTTCAGTTTTTCCCCCAGGAATTCCCACAGGGGGGCAAGGAGATAACCAATGAGACGCGTATTTTACATCAGCGCGATGTTGAGCCTGCTGCCGCTTCTGTCTTTGAGGATGACCAGCCAAACAACCAAATTTAGGTTTGTACAGGACGCGGAATTTGCCAACCTTTCACAGTCCACAAGCCCTTTTTCCAGTTTCAGCCTGCAAGTTGCGCGTGGATTGACCACCAGCTCCGGTGCAACCGCGAGCCTCCAGTACACAGCTTTCAGCATCAGCGTTGATCCGACAACAGGGATAGCGACGAGCATCACTTTCACGAATGAGTTCGGCCCGATCCCTCCAACCACGTTCACGGGCCAGAACACGCAAAATCTTGCTCTCAGCATTGACACATCGACGCTGGATCCCAGCGTGTTCTTCACCGAATCATGCACTCTCGATCTCACTACGTTCACTACAACTTGTGGGCCTGGACCAGTGGGCGTGATCAATCTGCAGTTTCAGGAGAACGGCGCGCAAAGAACCACCATTCACGCGCTGCAGCAGGAGGTTACCAACGGGCCTGTCACCACAGTCAGTCATCAAAGGTCGGATACCAGCACAGCCAACGTCCAAGGCAGTGTTTATGGAGTCGCCGTCAGTTCGGCTAGTGCCAACGACGGTGTGAATCACTTGTCAAGCATAGAAATGATTCACAATTGACTGCAGGTGCAGTAGCTGCGCGAACGTGAAGCATGCAGCCTTTCGGGCATGGAAATGAACGCGCTTCTGGGCTGGGCAGATAACCGCCCAGCCTCTTGTTTTGTCTAGAAGTTGGGGTCACCTGGCGCTCTTTGAAAAACCCGTTACCAGATGAGTCCTCGGTATCGAAGATTCGCAAAAACGGCGGCTGCACCTCGGGTCTCGTTGCGGATCGAACGGAGTAGCTTGTTCAGGCCAACGGCACGTCGGCGATCGATTTTCACCCAGCCAGCAAGACGTGACTTTTACGTTCAACGTAGCGAATACGGACCAAGTGACGCCAAAGAGTTTAGAGGTGTCAAGGCTTTAGCCCAACCGCGTAGAAAGGCTGATAATGTGACACGGCTTGACACACTCGATGGCGATTGGAACCAGCCCCGATGCCCGTAAAAGTTCCCTCAGATTGTCGGGATCGAACACATGGTGGTGAATTTGCCTTGTGTGAACGTTGTCGCGGCAGCTCGCAAAGTATGTCTCTAGCGGTTCGTCTTCCGGGGAAAAAACGGGGCGGTGGGTTAGAGCAACTATTTCCTCGAAGTGGGTCATATCGTCTTCGCCTGTTCCGTTCGTGTAGTCATCCAGTATGTGCTGGATCGGAGTGACTTGGCGGCGATGGTCGAACCACCACTTCTGGTAGGGAACGAGGATTATGAATGTGGATCGGGGCTTGGCCACACGATGCCATTCCTTGAGCGCTTTTAATGGGTTCGCGCAGTGCTCAAGCATGTGAGACGACAGAACAAAATCATAGTGCCCATCAGGTACTCGTAGGTCGGTGCCTTCTCGTATGTGAGTTGTGCCAGCAGGTTTGCGGGAATGAAATTGGAACGGAGCACCGTCAATGAAATCGGTCCGCCTGGTCTTTGAGGAATATTGAAAATTGTCCACTCTGGCTGCGTGGCGATAGAGAGGGATAGCGCCGCGGGTCGTGAAATCAAAGCTCGGTCCGCCGATTTCGCAGCCCGATTTGTCTCGTATCAACTCCTGCGCTTGGCGGACGAATGATGGATGCGGGAGCGTGAGCAATTTCCAAGCGAGTGCGGCCGTCCCTCTTAGCCCACGCTTTTGGACGGAATTGTAGACCTTGCGGATCATGCACGCGCCTTCCTCCAGCGCGAAGAGGTCATGACGTCTTCGGCTGCTTGCGCCGTGAGACTTAACAATGCAGTCAACACGCACCATTGAATAAGGAGTCGGGACTTCATGAGGCCAACCATTCTATTTCAGAGAGAGCCAGTTGAACATAGGCGTTGACTCACGTTTCGTGCGACGGAATCGATGGTGCTGCTCGATCTATACGAAAAACAAACATTCACGTCAGAGGTATGGCTGCCTCTAGTCACGAGGACTTGCGGCTCGGAAAGTACGAGAATGGACAGGCAAGGAGTTCAAGCTTTGCGTCGGTCCCGGAGGCTTTTGATCCGCTGGCAGAGGAATAAAGAACCCTTCAAAGGGTGGCAGCAACGCAAAAGAGCTTTGATCGGCTAAAAAGGCATTCTTCAAGTTTTCAAGCTGGCCTGATTTCAGCAAAAACACCGTTAGGCCGAGCTTCTGATCGTCCATTCTCGCAGTCCCACACGGCTTGTGAGTATTTGTACGGACAAGCAGTGTTGCTTTTTGTGAAGCGCGATATACCAAGATATGTCGTCGCTCGGCCCATTTCCAACTAAATCGTTGCGATCATGGCAAGATGAGTAACTTTTAATGCGACAGTCGGAATCCCGAAGATGTGAGTCGTTGCTTTGGCATTCGGCGGAATTGCCGGTGTGACGATAATTCAAAGCCATCACGCTTGAATTTCTACAAAATCATGACCGCCATAAACTCTCTGACATTTATCTCTTCTCTTTATTATGGCGGCTCAGGATTTGCGCCAGCTCAGACAGAGGAATCGACACGGCTGTCCGGGTACTATCGAGCGCTTGGGCAATTGGCTATTGGGGCCTGACGCGGCTTCCGGGGATTGCATGATAATACTTGCGGGCATTAAGAAAAAGTAGTACATTTTTTCTTAATCAGCGGAGCTGCCTATCAATGCAAACCATGCAGGATCAGATAGTTGCGCGGATCGATCGCCTCGGCCCAGGAAAGGCATTCTCCGCGAAGGATTTCCTGGATATTGCGGGGCGGAGCCTCATTGACCTCACTCTGGCAAAACTGACCGGCAGCGGAAAAATCCGGCGTGTCCGGCGCGGCCTCTATGACGTGCCCAAGGTCAACCCGGCTCTGGGTGGTCAACTCAGCCCGGACATCGATGAGGCCGCACGGGCCATAGCGCGCAGGCAGAAATGGAAAATCGTGCCGGAGGGCGCGTGGGCGGCCAATCTCCTGGGGCTATCGACCCAGGTGCCCGCGAAGATCGTCTATCTGAGCGACGGTCCGAACAAGCAGGTGCCAATCGGCCGTCGCACTATTTCGTTCAAGCATGCGAGGCCGAAAGCGCTGGCCGGGTTTGAGGGTAAGCTGGCGCTCGTAGTGCAGGCCCTTCGTTACCTGGGGAGGGAGGGTGTCGGCGCGCGCGAGATCGATCAGTTGCGGTCGTCTTTATCAGGAGCGGAGAAACGGAAGCTCGTGAAAGATACGCGCTATAGCGTGGACTGGATTTACGAAACGGCAAAGAAGATCGCGGGGAAGGCCGCGTGAACAAGATCGCGCGCATGTCTCCGCAGGAACGGGCAGAAGTGTTCGCAGAAACGGCCGCCCGGAAGGACATAGCCGAAGCCATCATTGAAAAGGACTTCTGGGTGTGTTGGGTGTTGAAGCAGCTCTTTTCAGTGGAGGATCTTTCGAAGCGCTTGCTCTTCAAAGGTGGGACATCGCTGTCGAAGATTTTCCATGCGATAAAGAGATTCTCCGAGGATATCGATCTCGCTGTTGATTACGCAGGGTTAGGCTTCACAGGAGACCGGGACCCGCGGCGCGAAGGAATATCGAAGACACAGCGGGCGCGCATTCTCGATGAAATGATGACGGAGTGCCAGCGATATATCGGTGAAAAATTCCTGAAGTCCTTCAATGCGCGTTGCGAGGAGGTCTTGGGCAAGAGCGATGCGTGGGGTTTGAAGGTGAGTGAGCAAGACCCGAATACTGTCCAGTGTCGCTACCCTGCGGCGACCACAAAGAATCTCGATTACGTTGTTCCGCAAGTTGTGCTTGAGATGGGAACCCATGCCGAATTTATCCCGCATGATCGGTTCAAAATCCGCTCGTTCGTCGCCGAGGAATTCCCGAATCTGATGGCTGAAGGGGAGGTGGATGTTGTAGCGCTGCTGGCGAAGCGGACCTTTTGGGAGAAGGCGACAATTCTTCATGCGGAATTTCACAGGCCAAAGGACAAGCCAATGCCGGATCGCTATTCGCGTCATTATGATGACGTCGCGATGATGGCGCAGGGAGATACCCGGAAGGAGGCTTTGGCGGATGTGCAATTGGTGGCGGATGTGGTGAAGCACAAGGAAACCTTTTATCCGTCCGGTTGGGCTCGGTACGATCTGGCACGTCCTGGAAGTCTGCGGCTTGTCCCACCGAACGAGCGCAGGCAGGCGTTGGAAGGCGATTACAAGAAGATGGCCGTGATGATTTTTGGTGAGCCGCCTGCATTTGACAAGATCATGGCGGCACTGAACGCTCTGGAACACGATATTAACGCACCTGATCAAAGTCGCACTTAAAGCGTAATATTCCGTGTGCGTGGTGGCTGGGGAGCCTCAAAGAACTGTAGCGGCGTCCGAAGGAATGCCGGTGCGCAGTATCTGTTCAGCGGCCTGTTGCTGTGTGGGGTTTGCGGCTCGCGCATGGTGATTGCAGCGGGTAACGGCAAACGTGGATACAAAAATACGGGTGTCCAAGTCACCGTTACCGTGGCGTGTGCGAGAACGGCCTCATGATCCGGCAGGACAGATTGGAAGAGCAACTGCTGTCATACCTTCAAGAGCAGGTCTTAACATCGCGGATGGTTGACTATGCCGTCCAGCAGTTCGAGGTGGCTTTGCAGCAGCGGTTGGCGGAAATCCAGCAGAACGCCGCGAGGAACTCTGAAGCAGCTCAAAAGCTCCAAGAACAGCGTGTAACGCTGGAGGAAAAAGCAGCGCGGATCGTCGCCGCAATCACAGAGGCCGGACATTCTCCAATTCTGTTGCACAGCCTGAAGGTGGTCGAGCAGGAGATTGCCTCCATTCAGCGCGAACTCGACGCGCAGAAGGCGCCGAGCCTTGGTGCAGGAGTCGCCGATCTTCGGAAGTTCGTGACTGGAAATATCGCTGACATTCGCACGTTGCTGCTGGAAGTTCCAAGCAAAGCTAAGCAGCAATTGATGAAGCACGTCAATGCACTGACCCTTACGCCACGACGGACACCTTCCGGACCGGTGTACGACGTTACCGGCCAGTGGAATCTCATGCCTGAAGAGTGTGTAATTGAGTTGGTGGCCAGGGACGGAATCGAACCGCCGACGCCAGCCTTTTCAGGGCTGCGCTCTCCGATTACTAAAGCAAGTCATTGCCAGTCGCCTTGGATTTGAAATGCGGCCCAAAAATATGGGGATCTCCATTGCTTTTCTTGCCACATCCTGACTTGAGCTCTCCGCAGAGCAGCGGCCGGTCGCATGCCGTCTTTTTCCATTGCCTTATAGAAATCGGCCATGAGCTGGGCTGTGGCCATATCGCTTACTTTCCACAAACTGGCCATCACTTTGCTTGCGCCGGCGTACATGAAGGCTCGCGTAAGCCCCACAATTCCCTCGCCTTCGATTTGCTCCCCCAGGGCAGTTTCGCATCCACTGAGCACGACCAGGTCAGCCGAGAGCCTAAGATTGTAGATGTCATGCAGCTTCAGGAAGCCGTCTTGTGGTTTGCCTCTCTTGTTGACCAGGGAAAGCACCAGGCCTGAAAGTTCCGGATGTTTGTTGTTCAGGATTCCATGAGTCGCAAAGTGAATGATGCGGTAGTTTGCCAGCACGCCGCTCATTGCGAGCGTTCGGCTCGCTTCGAAGTCGAGAGCGCTGATAGCTCTGTCTGGCCGGCTCGCCGCCATCACGGCGGCAGCTTCGTTTCTCGTATAAAGCAGGCGGCCGAGATAAACATTGCCGTCCCTTGTCAAACCCACATCGCTGGCTGAACGAATCAGCAGTTTGCCGGCCGGAGCGTTCTTGAACGAGCTGGTGGTAAACACGTGTTCTCCCCTCACTCGATCGTCATTTGGATCAAAAACGGGATCAGCCAAAACAGCCACTGCATAAGGGGCCCTTGGCCTCGTGATCTGCAGGCGCCGCAGCTCACCTAGCACCGACGCAGACGGCAGATTGACAATTTCATGGCTCACGATCAGCGGCACTGTCCCAGCGCTGCTGGAGGGCACCGGCAACGCTGAAAACGGAATGTACTGGAGAACACCATCAGCCACGATCAGCAGGCGCTTTTCTTGGAGGAGGTGGGCGACAGGCTCCAACACGATCTGTGCCAGGCGCCGCGAAGCTACCCGATATTGGGCGACAGACCGGTTCCGGTCGATGAGTTGTGTGTTCCGATTTCGGTCTGTCAACAGCCGGTAGACGCGGTTGGCTACATTCTCGATCTCAGAGCGTTTTGGCAGGAGGTATGCCGTGAGAGACTTATCGGTCACCGCCCAGACATAGCCTTTTTCTTCACCCAAGGAATATTCAAGCAGAAGAGTATTTGGGTCCAGCAGGCTCTGAATCTCCGCGGCAGTGAAGGGCCATGCCGCCTTAGAGACATGCTTAGGATCGTCAGCGCGCATCTGAGCTTCTACCTGCTGCAATTGCAACAACAACTCCTGAAGCTTTCCGTCGATCTGATCGAGCTCCTCCTGCGCATGAGGCCGGGCTGACGTTTGGATTCGGTATTCCGACTCGGCATTCAGAAGTCCTTGTAACCGCCGGCGCCGTGCACGCAGAACAGGGTCGCCTGCTTGGCCAAGATCGACACGTCCCTGCCCCAGCATTTCAAATAGGGTCCGCGCGCGAGAAGCTTCGAGAACCTCGAATGCCTGCTCTTGATGCCCCTCTGTGACCAGCAGGTCCATATATTCTTGGTAGTAGCGAAGGTGTTCGGACCGATATCGTGACCCGGTTTCGGCCACCTGACCGAGGTGGACAGTTTGATTTTCAAAGGCGGTCATGGCCTGGCGATAAAATTGCGTCGCTTCGTCCTGGCGGCCTTGTCGACGGAGCGTCCCCGCCAATTCCGCCAAAGTAGTCGCCCGGTCGATGCTTCCCGGAGCTTCCTTTTCCAGAATCCCAGCTGCTTGCCTGTAGAGGCTCTCAGCCTGGCCAAAATCACCTGCATCACGAAGGGCCGCGGCCAGACCAATAAGGAACCGAGCGCGGTCGAGAACTGGAGAGTCGACCTTAGCCGCGATCTCCAGCGCTCTTCGGTAGTAGGCCTCGGCCCGGGCAGGATCTCCCTGGAACCGGGCGAGTTTTCCGAGAGTGGCCAGACTGTAGGCGACGGAGATCCCGTCGGGTGCCTCCTTTTGTCTGATAGTAAGCGCTCGTTTCTCGTACGTTTCCGCTTTTAGTAATTCACCTCGCTCCAGGAGACACTCGGCAAGCGAGGCCAGGATATCCGCAACATCAGATTTTTCGGGTTCCAGGCGCTCAGCGATCAACAGGGCTCTCCGTTCGTACGTCTCAGACCTTACGAGGTCGCCTTCCTGATCAAATAAAATGCCTAGGTCTTCGAGCGTCCGCGCCAAGTAGATGCTGCGAGGAAAGTATTTCTCTTCAAGGTCTTTCACCTTGAAATAATATTGTTCTGCTTCCTCCAGCTGGCCCCGGTCCTGGTACAAAACAGCCAAGTCGCCAACAATCGTGGTGGTCTGGAGGCTTGCAGGCGCGAGAATCGTTTCCACCCTCATGGCTTGCAAAAGATGATCTTCTGCGACATCGAATTTGCCGCGCTTCAGTTCGACAACTGCGAGCAGTCCGAAGGCATTCGATTCGGCCAGAGTTCCTAGGCCGAGTTCCTGGTATTCCAACAGCGCTTTTGTGTAATACCGTTCAGCAGACTCCAGATCGTCGCGGAGGTCGAATCCATCCGCCCACAGACGGAAAAGTTCCGCTTTCGCTTCAGGTCCAGCATTGGCGGCCTGCTCGATTGCGTCGTTATAAACGGCATCAAACAAATCCCATTGGCGGGCGGTGGAAAGTGCCTTGCCGGAATGTGACAACAGCCAGGCAGGAAGCCAGGTGGATTGCACGGGCGCCGAAACCGCGGCAGCATTGCGGAATATCGTGAGCGCTCCATTCCAGTTCTTGGCGGCGAGAGATTTCTCGCCGTCATCATAGAGAGACAAGAGAGCGCCCTGCATATTTGGGCGTACTACAACACCCCACGGGTCGGAAGCGACAACCCAGGTTCGCTGCCTGCCTCCGTGACTGCCGATGAAAGTGATCGGGCCTCTGGGGGACTGATCGAAGAAGACGTAAGGAACGTCAAAAGGGGAACTGAGCTCTCCTCTTGCTTCGCCCTGCTTCCAGCCTAAAAGAATATCTCCAGGAAGCAGCCCCGCCCTCGCTGCAGCCCTATTGCGAGACACGTGCTCCACTACGAGACCTCGCTCCAATTGGACAGGCGAGGAAACCGGCAGGCTGCTCTCCCTCCGGTCTTGACCGAAGGCATGCAGGCTGAAGAGTACAAAACCTAGACCAACTAAAACACGAATTGCCCTGACCAAGGCCCGTTCGACATGCGACACTGAGCCTACGGTCGGCGCTGCACTTCGTGGCCAGCCGACGGTCATCATACTTGCTGTCTTGATTTTGCCCGTGCTTAGTTAGGAGTGGATATAGGGAACGGCTTCGGCCCAGCCTTCGGGAGATCGTCAGAACCACGTATCAAACCCAAAAGACCGCAAAATAATGGTGACCGTTCGTTCCTCCTGACAAAGTCACTTGCAAAATGGAGGGCATACTATTGCAGCCATGATTCGCCTGTCAATACAGATAACCTCACTTTCTAGACTCTTGTCCGATACTGCCACGCTGCTCGATCAGATGCTCCGTTACCGTCGAAGACTCCTGTCCGCTGCGGAAGCCAGGTTTCACGTCTCTCTGTACCGAGCCTATGCGAGCGATTTTTGGCTTGACTTCTGAGAGATTTACTTTTCGGCGTTGAACCCCGGGCGGTACGGTGAATGTCCAGGCCGAAGCGTTAGGGTCTCCGGCCGCCGTCGTCTGACAGTGCCACGCTAATAGATCAAGCTTTGCGATAAACTCCTGCTCGCTTTTTCAACGAGCTCGTAGTCTCGGCCGTTCCGATCGAATTTAGAGCAGTACCAAACCGGATCAAATTGAAGCGATCAGAACCAAATCGGCACTCGTCCATCGAACTGCCCTCGGACTGGGTCCAGCGCGGTTACCAGTTGGCCTACCTCATCATCTCTGACCATTCGAAGGCTATCGACATCGTTGCCTGCGCCCTGGAAAAGCTTCGGCTGCAGTCCCGCCGCGAAACCCAGAGGCTCTACTGGCGCGATAAGCATCCCGAGAAACCTGTCCGGCGCATCACTCGCGATGACATGGACATGCTGCAATGGCTGATCATGTATGAGGCTGAACAGCATGAAAGAGAGCAGGAACAGACTGGCAGTCCGTCGCAGCGAACCATGACGATCCGCTACGTGAAATATCTTGTTCAGATCACAATTGCGATGTCCTCATTCCAGGTCTGTGTAGGCCTGAGCCGGTTACTCCACAATTACAAGACCGGCGAAACGCAGCAGCTTTACGAGTGGCTTATGCACCGATATCTGGGCTCCGACGAATACCGGCGCGCCAAAGGCATCCTGATGAACAAGGTGGCGGCGCGCTTCGATGCGTTCATCAGGACCCGCAGAGCCGAGCACGGCGAGATGAAGTTTGAAACAGCTGCGGACCAGCCGAGGTGGACGCAAGTGGTCACCGACTCTCTGATGGCCTTCACTCCCTGGAGCACCGAAGGACGCTGCGTGGAGGTTTGGAACGAAGCCGCCGCCGTCGGTGAGGCCGCCGACCGCGATTCGGAGGGCGATCGGAACCAAAGAGAGCTGAGCTGTTCGCATTGCTTGATCGAACCCACCTGCTACAGCCGATTGACAAAGGAGCTGACGCTGGATCCGCCTGAGACCAGGCTGGCCCTGCCAAGGTTTTTTATGATTGAACAACATGAAAAGAATGACGGTGAAGGCCCCCGGTCGCCTGCTCCGAATCTGTCAGATAAAGATCATCAGCTGATTCGCGAGAGAATGGCAGCCAATGATGAACGTCGCCAAAAGATAAATGCGCGTTTTGTCGTTATCATCGTCGATCGCGTTCTGCGTGGCCAGATGGATCTGTCGCAGACGCCTGAGTTAGACATTCCGCTGGACGAGGACGCCAAAGTAGTCGAGATCTGGGGAGAAGACGATATTGGCAAGCTGCTTCTGGCCACGCACTTCATCAGCGGTGCCCGGAAGCGATCAAAGACCTCGCTGGCCAGAACAATCCTGAAAAACGCGGTCGTGGATTTAACGGTCAACCCGGCCGCAGTTGCTGCGCACGATCCTCGCACAAGATTGACTCTCCGGCTGATCCCCGCAAAGAGGACGATTCAGATCTCACGCATCTGGTCATCCATGCCCAGTTCAAAGTGGGTCGTTCGATACGCGATCGCGGGATTGGTCATGGGTCTGATTCTCGCAGTGGCCGCAAGCGTGTACTTCTCGCGACGAACCAGGAACATCGAACAAGCGCGACCACCTACTCACAAACCAGAGCCCGCGCCAACAGTTCCCCGGGCGGTTGTCTCATACGCCATGGTTTCCGACGACCAAAGGGTCCGTAGCCCAGAAGAACCGGCCATTCCCAGCATCGCCATAAACGCTCGGCCCCCGGTGATCAGCCTCGAGCTCCGGCTCTCACCGACGATGCAATCCGACAGCTACACGGCGGAGTTGAAGACCTTCGCTGGCGATCGCACGTTCTTGACGCAAGGAGGCCTCCACCCGCGTATGACCGCGGCCGGCCGGATCATCGAAATAACCTTCCCTGCAGATCTGCTTGAGTCTGGCAGCTATTACACTGTTTGCCTGAACTCATCAGGTGTAACAGATCGCTTTACATTTAAAGCAGTATCCAGCCAATAGAGCCTTGGCGGCGGTCCCCAAGCTGCCAGCTGCCCCCCATTTCGCCAACATTGACTCAATCCCTTTGGGTTCTCCGATAGTGCCACTCACAGATCCACAGCTCCGGTGTAGAAAATTAGCCGGCATGAATATTGATCAACCTGGCGGCACAAATATCCTCCAGGGTTGTTTGTTTGGGACGCGCTCAGCAACTGACATGGCTGGCGTGAGCCATCACGGAAAGCGTCGTGTCTTCACCTGGCCCGAAGAGGCGAGGCAGCTGCTCCGGAGCCAACATGATGAGGTGCGCGCTAATGGCACGCTGGGAAGGGAAGCAAGAGCTCAGCTGATCGCGAACCTCGCAAAGCTCTCCGGCAACCCCCGTGACGCGTGCCTGCGATTCCTGCGGCGGATGGGATTACTCGCGAGGCGAGCTTATCGTAAGTGGACCAAGCCGGAGCAGCAGCGCCTCGTCGAATTGATTGATTCTGTATCTGTGCAGGAGGCAGCCCGGATTCTGCGGAGACCAGTGGGGTCGGTCCGTTCGATGCTGCACCGGCTCGGCCTTGGCGCTAAAAAGAGCAGGGAATGGTTCACACCGTCGCTGCTCGCCCAGTCCTTGCACATCAGCCGCGATGAAGTGAATCGATGGCTTGCCCGCGGGTGGCTGCGGTCTCGAGATATTGAGAGGAGCGGCGTGAGAATGCGCATAATCGACCCCGATGATTTCTGCGAATTCGTGAAGCGGCACGGCCGGGACGTTGTCGGGCGCCGGCTTAGTTACGAGGGTCTTCTCTTCGTTCGCAACTACGTGCTACCGCCAAAACACGCAAAAATGCTTTCTGTGCGCGGGCCATACAAGAAGCGACCGGCCAGTGTTTCGGGCCACCGGATGAAGGGTCCCGTGGTCGACGAAGTGAATGAGGACGGCGAAGAAGTCGATCAAAGCGCGTGATCGCATCCTAGTTTTGCGTTCCTCAAAAGGTCATTTCGCTGCGTCAGTTGAGCGGGGGGATGCGCTTTACCTCGGCTTGCCTTAGGAACGATCCGCCTTGCTCTTCGGCAAAGCCCAGCGCGCCCACGCGCGCCTCATCATCCACCAGCAGCAGATAGTCCAGTTCGTGCAGCGTGCGCGGCGGCTGTTTCTCGCGCTCCGCGCGCCAGCGCTCCATGCGCCGCATCAGCGCCCTGCCCCAGCGATCTGGCGCCGAATCTCCGATGGCACCGAACATCGGCGCATCGGCCCCGGCATGAAACGGCCCTGGCCCCACCTGCAGGGCGGGTTCGAGGGAGAAGCGGAGGGAATTTCCCAGCCAGGCGTGGTCATATTCAAAGTCGCGCCTTCCTTGTCTTTGCGCACACGTGCCCACAGGTGTCCGACCAGATACGGGACGCGGTCGAGGTCCGCATAGACAAAAACTTCCTTTTCCATAAATTCCCCCGCGCGTGTTCATTTCCGTGGCCGGTGAATCCGTTGCGGCAGGTGTTCCTCTTCGAGCTGAAGGCCGACCGTATCGTGCCTGGGGTCGGCCAGCTCCGCAAGTCGATCGGTTAAGCCCAGGACAAAGAGCACGGTGGCATAGCTGCCGATGGCCACGCCGGATTCTCCCTTTTCGATCTTCAGCAACGTCATCCGGCTGATGGACGCACGCTGCGCGACGATTGCAGCGGGGATTTGCCGCCGCCGCCGCGCGTCCCTTATGTCGTGGCCGAGCTTGCGCAGGGCCCGCGTCACGGGGATGGGGAGCGCCACTAAGGATTTCTTTTTGCGCATAATACAATGTCCATGTTTATGATCTTTAGTCGAAATAACGTACATGATTATGGACTTTATGTTCAATAACCTAAAAAGGCAGCAAACCCACGGCGGACCTGCGAAGCAGGTGATGTGTTTCGCTTTTTATTCGTATATGATACTGGCTGCTATGAGTTTGAATCTGCCCTTGGTGTGGGTGGTCAGATGCAAGAAGTGCGGGTGCACAATCACCTGTCGAGCAGTTGACGCGCAAACCGAGCATTCTCAACCAGATAAGATTGAGCCACCGCCGCGTGAATCGCTCATCGTGGCCTGTTCGTGCTGCTGGACCGCTTTTCGATACAGTCCTACCGACATATTCAAAGGGCCGCCCGCTCCAGGCAGCCATTGCTTTGATCAGGGGAAGGCCAGCAGCACTAATAATGCCCCTAATAATGCCCATAATAATAAGGATGAGAGGAAGCTCAACGCAGGGCTACTCATCGCAGCATCCCTAATCGCGGCCGTGCGGCTGAACCGGGAAGAAATCAAACCATCTCCAGCTGTGCATGCAAAGATCGCTGACAGTATCCGCCTGGCGGAAATGATCCAGGCAAGATTGCGAGGCTAGATGATGCGCCCTGCCCGCGGCTACTACGTCTCTGCCCTCCGTCAGGAACTCATCGCGCGAAACCATTCCTACGCAGCCGTGAATCGGCTGCCGCATGTAACCAGCTATGGCGAAATGCCGACGGTGCTCTACCAACCATCGGCATGCGGCCGCCACCATGGAAATTTCATGTCCGCCAGTTACGCAGCCATTGTCAGAAAACCTCAGTGGCGCCGGCGTTTGCAGAAGGTGCACAGTCACGGCCGGCACTTATTCCCTGCCCGCGACACGTCATGGCGCGAACTCGATTCTTCGCTGAGCTCAGATGCGCTTTTGATGAACGTGTTTTGCTACCCGGGGGTGACACGGCGCCAAGAATTGTGCGGCATTCTGGGCCTCGGCCCAGGAGAGGCGCCGGAATTTGGGTTCATGCCGAGGGTACCCCTGTTGAGCCAGGCAGTTGAGCGCACTGAGATCGACATGAAGCTGGGCGACACACTCTTTGAAGCAAAACTCACCGAAGCAGATTTTCAGAGCCAGCGCCCGGAACTGGTCGAGCAGTACCGGGACTTTGCAGAGGTAGTTGAATGTCGGCGCCTTCCCAGAGCCAGGAAGAACTATGTGTCCTACCAGCTGATCCGAAACATTCTTGCAGCGTATGCACTCAGTCTGGATTTTTGCACGCTACTTGATGCCCGGCGTCCCGATTTGCTCGACGATTGGTACGGCATTGTGTGCTGTGTTCGCTCGGCGGATCTTCGGTCCCGATGCAAGATTTTGACCTGGCAGGAGCTGGGCGCCTGCTTGCCTCGGGCACTGCGGGATTTCCTGGATGCCGAATATGGGATATTGCCGGCTGGATCAATGACGCGCTTTCCTGTCCACCGCCCGGGGATTGACTTCAGTTATGCGCCGAACAGGTCCGCCAGACGACCCATTTGTTGATCCCTTGAGCAGCATCAATCCAATCGCAACCAGCTAAGCGTGAGGTGTGTCTTTTTAAAAGGACCATCGATTAAGCGCAATTAAGGCATCGTTGCTGGTTGTTTCTGGTTGGAATGAAACGGCACGAGCACACACAGGTCGTCAATCTGTGCTTGCCTTTACGGTCAATTCGTCCTGACCGGAAATCTTCGCGGCAGTCCTTGCAGAATCCCGCACTGACGGGCTTGAAGCGACATCCAATCGCATTGCACCGAGGCACCTGCTTGTATTTTCGCCGTAGGCGCTCACGTTGCTTCACCAGGGCAATTTCATGGCAACCGTCACAGTACTTGGCAAAGGCATTTCGCTTTCCACCACATCTTTTACACAGCCCATCGCTGATGCTCCCCTGCTCTAGCGGTGGTTGCGACTGGCATAGGGTCGCGCTCACCGCGGATACAGAAAGTGAGAGATGTTCTGCAATTTCCGAGGCGTTGCGACCGCATCTTCTGAGGCGCAGTATCTCATCGGCGCGCCCGGCGCTTCGCCCTGAGCCGGATCTTTTCCGGGCCCCGAGTGGCCGACAGTGATCACACATTTGTCGATTATGCCCACGTGCGAAGACGTAAAACTGGCCGCGGCAGATTCTGCACTTGCGGGCGATGCTGATGGTCTTGCCTTTATTATCGATCGTTCTTCTTAGAAGTTTTCCTAAATGCGATGAGCAGTAACCGCGGCAGAAATACTTTCGATTGCATCCAGGGATTTTGCAGAGTCTCGGAGGCCTTGGCACTCGGGCAGGGAAATGCCCATCTGCTTTCAGAACGACACGTACGGTCTCACGGGAGTACCCTACCGCCGCTGCGATCTTTTGCAGGACGCATCCCTTCTGGCGCATTCTGAAGATCACTCGCTTCACAGACGAAGGGATGTTCTCTCCGTGCCAGGACTGTTTTGTTGCGGGGTGTGCCATCTCTCGCCATTGATTGTACAAATTTAAATCTGGATCTTGTGGGCGGCTTTTGCCTAACTCTTGGTTTTATCGGTGACCAGTTGGTTCGGAAAGGATAGGAGAATATTTTCTTCAATTGATGCGCCCACCTCGTCGGCAATCCGCCCCACCTCGGCCTGCTTCAGCGCCGCGATGACCTCTGTGCGCTTGCCTCAAGAATCCGGAACCCAGACTCGGTTCTTTCCGGAGCTACGGGTGCCGGTTAACCCCCCGTGCTGGAGGGCATCTCGACCCGGTAGGGGAGCCGTTCACCAAGCCGATGTTCTCGGTCAGTTAGGCTGGATACCAGCCTTTACGTTCCCGACCCGACTATTTGTAGAGGCTAAGTGACACAGGGAGCGGACTCCCTGATGTACGGAATGCTGTTGGAGTCTTACAAGACGTGAACCACAATTTTTCCGCCCGGAATGACGGCGGTCGCACCCGGCTCGCTCGTCGTTTCAATTACTACTACTCTCTCTTTTCCACAACGGGTTTTACAGCACCTGCGCAGGAGATGGCGCTCGCTCCCAGATTTCGTTGATCGATTTGAGTGGTGCGGAATTCGACGACCTCCGCCAGATCGTGGAAGACCTGGGTGATTTCTTGTGCGAGGTTGACGAAGCAGAAGACGAACTGGGTACAGCGCGGGAAGAAGAATGAAATTAACAACCCAACGCATCCTTCGTGCCCATCTTCGAGACGAATTGGGCACATGGCCTGAAGGGTGCCTCTTGAAGACTGGATCGATCGTGACGCAATCGCGCCTGTACTACAGGAGAATAGGAATCTTGCAAGTTTTCTAGAACAAGTCCGTGCCATCGGGGAGTTCTTCGTCAGGATGGCAAACGGCCCATTTCTTCTTGTCATGAGAGCGGACCCTCATTCCACAACCTCCTTTTTCTACCGACAATTCTTAGAAATAAGCAGGACGATCTCTTTTTCTGGGCCTGAAAATCGGGAAGGATGCCCCTGCCGGCTCAAAGAGTCCCGATGGCTCAAGCCGGAGCCTTGCTTCTCCATGAGTTTCGGCCACCAACAGAACCTCCAAAAAATGTTGTAAAGGACGGCCAGCTCAACCCACTTCTCTTTGAAGGACCTCATAAAGCTTTGTTTGTCGCGCGAAAGTTGTCAGATCGACGCAAAGGCAACCCTGTGCCTGCGGACTCTGCAAACGCCTTGGGACTGGAGCGTATGCGATGCAAGGATCAATGATTTGTCAGCGCAATTCGATGATCATTCGAATGTGCATTTTTGCCCTGATGGCTCTTTGTCTTTGGCTGATAGCCGTTTTCACGACCCTTGGTGGTCGAGTGAAAGCCGGTACGGTCACCGCAGGGGAGCTGATCTACTTGCAGGATGCCCAGAAGCTTTCGGTAACCTACAGTGGAACTTCGGCAGCTACTTCACCGCTGAATTCCGGAACCGCGTTGCCTTTAGCGATCGCGAGCGGCGACTTCAACCAGGACGGCGTAGACGATCTCGTAGTAGGCTACGGCATCGCCGGCGGGACAGGAGTTCTGGCAATCCATCCCGGTAACCTTGACGCTTTCGCTCCGCAAAGCCAGGATTCATGGCGAGCCATTTCGTTACAACAATTTCCGTCGCCTGTTTTAGGCTCGGCAAGCGCAATTCAGATTTCGAGCACGCCGGATTTTGTAACGGCAGGAAAGTTTGCTGGCACCGACCATGTTGACATTGTGACCGCGGCCCTCGGCGGCACCTCTCTGTCGCTACTTGCGGGCAATGGGCAGGGCCAATTCGCTTCCCCTAAAACGATTTCGTTGCCTGCCGGTGTGACGGCCATGACCGCAGGAAGATTTGGAAACCAGTTGCGCTACAGCACTCTTCTCGTAGCCGTGGGTGGAACAACTCCAACGCTTCTTCTTTATTCCGGATCGCGCTCCGGAATGACATTGACTGGTTCGTTCACTCTGCCGGCGGCAGCTTCCACCATTTCACTCGGAGACATGGACGGGGATCTCCTGCCGGACGCTCTGCTGGTTTGTGGAAACAAGGTAGTGATCTTGCATGCTGCAACTTCCGTCGTTCCCAGGCTCGAAACGCTATCTCTGCCGATTATTGCGCAATCGGCAATCGCCGGAACCTTCATTCACGACCGTGCGTGGCGGCAACAGATTGCCGTACTGGCAACGGACGGGAGCGTGTTCATAGCCGCTCATGGTGGCTTCAACCCGGCGGGCTGGACCAGGACGGAGATCCAGGCGATGTGGGCGGCGAAGAAACATCGCTCCGCCAATCCTTACGCTCGTTCCACGACGCCGACTCTGGACGGCTGGCAAATCGTAGAGACCTTCCCAGCCGCAGCCCCTTTCAGCAGCCACACGCCACTCTTGTACGCGGCACGCATCTCAGCCCGGGGCACGCAAGACATCATGCTGGTGGACGCTGATGCCGGCAACATGGTGATGATCTCTCATCCCAACGTTCCAACCGGTGCGACTGGATTTATACCGGGCCAGTTGAACTCGCGCCCTTATAGCGCTGGGGTTCCAGTAGCTGGGATTCCGCTGCGGGTAAACGTGGATGCCCGTGTCGGCATGGTCATGCTGCATCAAGGCCAGGTTGGAGTCTCGGCGATGATGCCTCTGCCCGACCCAACTTTCGCCGTCAATACCACCAATGACACCGTTGATATCACTCCCGGGGATGGGGTGTGCGCCGACATTAACGGTCAGTGCAGCCTGCGTGCCGCGATCATGGAAGCCAACGCGAATATGAACGGCGCCGATCCTAACAATCCTGCCAACACGCAAGACACCATCGTCCTCCCTGCTGGTACCTTCCTTCTGACCATTCCTCCGGCAGGAACATTTGACGCGTCCACAGGACATTTGGACATTAATGACAGCTTGAGCATCGTGGGTGCGGGACCGGGACAAACGATCATCCAGGCGGCCAACGGCGATCAGGTGTTTTCCATCCTGGATCTGATCCCGGCCAACTCTCCCGATCCGGGTCAACAGGGGCCAGGAATCACAGCCAGTATCTCCAACCTCACCATCACCGGCGGACAAGCTTCAGCGGTCGACCCCTTCAATCTGGGGGGAGGCGCTATTGTTTGGGACGCCGGAACAGAAGGGGTAGGAACGCTGAACCTGACCTCAGTAGTGATCAGCGGCAACACTTCCACTGGCGCCGGCGGCGGCTTGGCCCTCTCGGATTTCGGGCTGAATCCGGACAGCAATGTGGTTATCAGCAACAGCGTTATTCAGGGCAATTCTGCCCTCACCGCTGGCGGCGGCATTTCCACCAATGGCGCGCTCTCTCTCACTCTGGCGAACAGCCAGATCATTAACAACCAGGCACTCGATGCCAATCCTGCGGATGCGTCTCCTCAGCAGGGTGGCGGCTTATTGCTCTTCTCGCCCAACCCGACTGCATCGCAGATTCACTCCAGCACGATTTCGGGCAACATAGCCGGCGGATCAGGTACCGGGCAGGGCGGCGGTATTTGGACCGACCAGGCGGTTGTGATCGATCAGGGCAGCATCATCAGCGGCAATCAGGCTGGTGCCGATGGCGGTGGCATTTGGAGCGGTCTGATCAATGCCACTGACTCCGTTACTGTAAACGCTTCCACCATCTCCGCCAACCAGGCGGGTGGCAACGGCGGTGGTGTGCAGGTCGACGTCAGTAACGCTGGAAGTTTTTCAGTGCTGTTCAGCCGGATTGTAAACAACAGTTCGGTGGTTGGAGGGGATGGACTAAATAACGCCAGCACGTCGGCGGTGGCTGCCGACGATAACTGGTGGGGTTGTAATGCCGGCCCGACTGTGCCTGCCTCTCCTTGTGACCACATTCAGGGAATCACTCCGGCCACCGTGGTTACGGTTTCTCTTGGGTCGAATCCATCAAGTTTGCTGGTCGGCTCCACTTCCCAATTGACTGCCAATTTCCAGGACGGGAACCCTGCTTTTCCAGGCAACTTGAACGCATTCATCGGAGTTCCCGCCAGTTTTCAGAACGCAATCAATGGCGCCTTGACGAACGCTCAACCAGAAACCCAGGCGAACGCCGCGGCTACGGCCAATTTCACCGCGTCAGGTCTCGGAGCAGGAAGCGCGCAGGTAGTGATAGACCAGCAAGCCCTCACGACTTCTTTAACTGTTATCGACTTCGCTGTCACAGCCAGCCCTGGACAACAGTCAGTATCGGCGCGTCAGGCCAATACTGTTACGTACAACGGATCGGCAAATTCGCTCAACGGGTTCAGCGGAGCCGTGACGCTGAATTGCAGTGCCAGCCCTCAGGCTGACGTTGCAGTTACATGCCCGGCCTCAGTAAACGTCGCAAGTGGCCAGTCTGCCGCATTTACTTTCACCGTAGCCAATACGGCGAACACTCCCGCGGGTACTTACACAATCACGGTCAGTGGGAGCAGCGGCGGGCAGACGCGCACAGCCGTTGTTTCCTTTGCGGTTGCGGATTTCACCATCACTGCGGCGCAGAATAGCCTGACTACGAATGCCGGTACTACTGCGAACTTGAGCGACGTCCTGACTCTGATTTCACCCACAGGCCTGAGCGGGCCGGTCGCGATTTCGTGCGTTGCGCCCAACGGCTCAGGGATTACTGCTTCGTGCTCTCCTGCCGCTGTCACTCTTCCAGCTAACGTCAGCGTGACCTCTACGCTGTCTTTGTCTGTCCCTGCGACTGTAACAGCTGGAAGCTATGCAGTCACTATTACCGCCACGGCTCCGGGAGTAGCCCGCACGCTAACCTTGAATCTAAGTGTGGCGAGCTATGCACTATCGGTGTCCCCAGTCACTCAATCGATCACCGCAGGAGGAAGTGCGACCTTCACTATTACCGCTACTACCACAAGCGGCTTCAATTTCAACGTCCCCCTGGCGCTGGCTTGTGCGGTGCCCGGGGGCTCGGGGCTCACGGTAAGTTGTCCGGGGACTTTTTCCGTGGGCCCCCTCAACGGTCTCAACGGCACTGCTACGGCTTCAATGACGGTGAGCAGTAACACCGTCGCCTCTGGAAATAGCAACGTAGCCGTGAGCTTGGGCAGTGGCACCTTTTCAGCCAGCACGAATGCGAGCCTCACTGTAGCGAATTTCTCGGTGACCTCATCCGCATCGCAAACCGTGAATGCGGGAGCGGCGGGCTCCGGTTCTTACACAATTACAGTGACTTCGGCTGGGGGATTTAGTGGCACAGTTTCGCTGGGTTGTGCAGCTCCTGCCGGGTCACCGATTACGGGTAGCTGTATTCCAACGTCTGTCGCGGTCTCAGCAGGCGGAAGCGCAACTTCGACCCTGACCCTGTCCAGCACGGCTACAACATCGCCGGGCAGCTACGGCGTGCCGGTAACGGCTTCCAGCGGAGCGATAAGCCACGCTGCGACTGCCACCTTGGTGGCAGCTGATTTCGCTCTCTCCGCTTCTCCAGCTTCGATAACCGCGAATGCCGGCACCACAACGGCTCCATTCACAATCTCCGGAACCACGAATACCGGATTCAACGGGACCGTGACATTCTCGCCGACGGATGTCAGCGGCTTGCCCAGCGGAGCGTCTGCAGCCTTCAGCGCGACCTCCATCACCGTGGCATCCGGTTCGACCACGAACGTCACGGCTTTGAGCGTGAACGTACCTTCAACCACTCCTCCTGGCATCTACCCTCTAACGGTCGTAGGCAGGAGTGGCAGCGCGGGGCGTTCCGTGTCGCTGTCTCTGGTTGTGAGCGGATTCGGGTTATCTGTTTCCTCGTCGCCAGGGGGCAGCATCACCATTCAGGCTGGCTCAACCGCAACGTTTAATCTTTCTGTTCAGTCGCTCTCTGGTTTTGCCGGGAGCGTGAACTTGCGGGCCAGTGCAAGTGGGAACTCAAGCGGTCTTCCTCCGTTGACGTTGCCGTCATCCGTCACCGTGGCTCCAGGGGGGCAGGCCGCCTTTCAGGTGAGCGCCTCCACGACGCTCTTTGATCCCGCCGCGACTTACACCATCACGGTCACCGCTACCAGCGGCGCGATCACACAGACCGCAAGCTTGACACTCGTGGTCAATCTTCCGCCGCCGCAGATCTTTTTTGATCCGCCTCCCCCTACGACCACGTTGACTGCAACCTCATTTGCGCAAACGAATGAGCTACTGTGGGCAGTTGGCGGCTTCAGTGCCACTCTCACCGAATCCGTCACCCAGCTTTCAGGGCCGACTTTACCTAAAGATGCTCTACTGGGTTGGTGTACGACTTGTAGCCAGGCAGGCGCACCCTTACCACCAACCTACGTGCAATCGATTCAGGTTCCCATTCCGGCCGGCATATCGACGCCACAATTTCTCGGTGGTCAGGGTTTCACTCTCGCCCAAGGTCCGGCTCCGAGCACTTCCCTCCCAGTCGGTACTTATGTGTTCAGGTTAACGATCAGCGGAGGAAATATGACCTTGACCACAGACTGGACTATCAACATTGTTCTGCTTCAGTCGTTCGTCATGACGACAAACCCGGGCGTGGGGTCGAGCACCACAGTTGCTCAGGGCCAAAGTGCAACCTACACGGTGACATTGTCGAACTTCCAAAATATTCCAGCGGGGACAGTTTTCAATTTCTCTGTAGTTAACCTTGGGGCGGCAGATGTCAAGGTTAGTTTTTCTCCCGCTTCCCTGTCAGGCCCCGGTACATCCACCATGACCCTCAGCACGAATGGCTCCAGCGTGCCCAACATGTACGTGTTTGCCATTGTTGCCGATGCAGGTAACGGGCTGGCGCAAGGCGTGGAGCAATTCCTCACCATCAATCCTTCGCCACCATTGACCGTATCTCCCACTTCGCAGACCGTGAATCCTGGCGGGAGCGCTGCTTACACCGTTACGCCCCTCGCGGTGGATGGCTGTGCCTATGTCAACGGCATACCCATATCGGTTTCGGGTTTGCCGAGTGGCGCGACGCTTTCCACGAGTAACGGCACGGCATGGGGTTCAACAATAGCGACGATTTCGACATCCACATCGACGCCCAGCGGCGCATACCCGTTGACTATCACTGGAAGTGCATGCCAGGGAACAGTCACTGCCAGCGCGTCATTGACGGTCAACTCTACTTCGCCGCCGAGCGGTGGGTGCTCCACGGTTCTACTCCCAGGTTCCGACACAGGTACCACTGCACCCAAGGGTACGAGCATCCGGCTTCCTCAATGTTGATGAACGAAGCGGGCGAAAGCGGGCTAAACCACGGCCATCTTCTTCGCAGGAAGGTTCGTGTTTGTGAGACGAAACTGGTTGTAAAGGAATTTGCCTGAAATTGGCAACGCGGACGCGAAAAAATATTGAACTCGCATAATCGACATAAGAGGGAGAGACGCATGCAGACGCGGCGCATAGGTTGTTTCTTCGTGGTTCTTGCTTTGGGTGTAATGCACGCTCGCGCCCAGAATGCCTCCGGCTTGGACGCCGAGGTCGGGACTAAGCCGTACCATAGCTACCAGGGCGGTGACATTGACAGAGTCGATCTGATAAGTGGAAAGCTGCAAGTCACGATTCCCCTGATTTCTTATGAACAACGAGGCGGCAAACTTAGGGTGGATTATGCACTGATCTACCACAACACCGGCATGTTCATTCCCGGTTGTTTCGCAAATCCTGCTGTTCCTGGAACGCCATGTGTAGTGTGGCCCTTTGATAACGGGTTCTTCCCCGTCCCGGCCGGGCCGGGCGGCGGAATCAGCTGCGCAGAACGCGTGGTATCGGACGCTCTTGGAAACCAATACTTCGATTACCCATGTTCGGCAGGGGTGGTCAGCCCCGATGGAGCGAGCCATGTGATGGTGCCGACCAGCCCTACCTCCTTTATGGCTGCCGACGGCAGCGGCTACCGCGTCGATCTTCTGCCGGGAAGTGATGTGACAAACATAAACCATCAGGCAAGTGTGATTACCACTCCCGACGGCGTCCGTTACCCAGGGCGTTTCTTCGATCAACCGGTTGCCAATTCTGTCTATGCTGAAGACAGCAACGGCAATCAGATACTCAATGGAGACGGCGGAATTATTGACACTCTAGGACGGGTCATCGCCTCAGAAGGTCCTGGAGGAGTGTTTCCGGTGAGTCTTCCAGGGCCCTTTCCGGCGGGAATCGGCATCAGCGATTTTTCAGGATGCAGCGGCCCGTTGCCGGTGGTCGGCGCCGTGGTTTGGAATCTTCCGGGAATAGATGGAGGCAGCTATGCGATTAAATTCTGCTTCGTGGCTGTAAACGAGGTCAATCCTGGTACCTTCAACAACAGTGAGTTCTGCGGCGCGGGCGGAACAAACTGCCAGCAGTTCGACACCGTTGTGCTTCCTGAGCCTACAACCTCAATCCAGTTGCAAAGTGTGGTCCTGCCGAACGGGACCACGTGGACCTTTGAGTATACAACGGACGGCTTCGGCAACCTCTCTCGCATCACCACGCCGGCCGGAGGAACCATATCGTACACCTGGACACCGATGGACCAGAACGGCGCAATCATCAATTCACTTCCGCCGATGACTGTCATCAAGCCGCAGGGGATCGCAACACGAACCGTCGATCCCCATGACGGCAGTTCGCCCGCGGGAACGTGGAGTTACAACTACGTCCGGGGAACCGTCAATTTTGGGCTCGTATCGGGCACCTTCGTAACCACTGTTACCGATGCTGGCAATAACGACACCGTCCACAAGTTTTCGGTATTTGATGCCGAGGGAGATCCCTTGGAGACGCTCACCCAATATTACGGCGGTCCAGCTTCAGGCGGCCACCTCTTAAGGACCGTGCAGACTGACTACAATAGCTATACGCTGGCCACGCCAGCCGTTAGTGGTGTGTTGGGCCAAGTTCTAAACATCCTTTTGCCGATTCGCCATACAACCACTCTCGACAATGGTCTGCAAAGCAAGACGGAGCAGGACTGGGATCCAGGATTTGCGCCTAGTATCTCAGAGTTCCGGTTGGATCTTAACAATCAGAATCTTCATGCTTTGTCCTGTGGATCTGCCTGCGGGGGCAGCGTGCCGTACGGCGTAATCATGGCGACGCGGGAATATGACTATGGGCAAGGAGCTCCCGGGCCCCTGGTGCGAACAACGACTCTGTCCCGTCCGGCATTCGGTGATTCGCGGTATCTGGCCAATAACCTTCTGAATCTGGTCTCGCAGAAAACGCTGAGTGATGGCGCGGGAAATGTGGTGGCTTCCGCCACGACCGGCTACGATGAGACAGCGCTGATTTCTTCGGGCATCTCGACAAATCTTGACCCAAATCCACCCGCAGGGCTAACACGCGGTAACCCTACTTCAATGACCCAGGTGGTGACTGTGCCAGCAGATACGTGCAATTCGAACATGCCCGCCAGCACAACTGTTACTCATAGAACAAACTGGTTCGATACCGGTCAACCGGCCCAGATGATCGATCCCCTGGGCAACGTTACGACGAACAGCTATTCCTCCAACTTTGCCGGGGCCTTTATCACAAAAAGCTGTAACGCTTTGAATCAGTGTTCCACGTTCGACTATGACCTTAGCAGCGGACTCAGGACCAGCGCGACAGATGTGAATCATCAGACCACGAGCTACCAATATGACATCATGGGACGGCTGCAGCAAACCACGACTCCGGCCCAGATTCTCAATGGTTCGGCCATCAACGGCACTGTCGTCAACACCTACAACGACACGCCAGGCTCAGTCAGTGTTTCCCAGTCCAGCATGCAGGACGGCAATACATCGATCACCCGCATTCAGTTTCGCGATGGGCTCATGCGTCCGATTGGGACCAGGAACTTGGATCCGGAAGGAGACGTCTTCTCAACAATCGTCTACGACTCTTTTGGACGCGCTGCAAATATCTCAAACTCATATCGAACGTTGACTGATCCCACGTATGGGACCACTCAAACCCAACACGATGCTCTGGGCCGGGTGGTCCAGGTGACGCGGCCCGATGGCAGCACGGTGTTAACAAACTATTCTGGCCGTGCCTCACAGCTTTGGGATGAAGGCAACGGCTTTTCTCGCATCTCCAGAATCTCGCAAAACGATGTTTTCGGGCGCCTGGTCTCGGTCTGTGAAGTTACCAGCGCTACCCAAGTCGATGGTAGCTCGCCATCCGCATGCGGACAGGACATTCCTGGCACGGGCTTTCTGACCACTTACCAGTACGATCTGCTTGGCAATCTCAAACGCATCCAGCAAGGTTCGATGGTCAGATCTTTCGCATATGACGGAGCATTGCGGCGGATCAACGCCACCAATCCCGAGTCAGGCACGACCTGTTACACATACGATGCCAACGGCAACATGCTGACTCGGACCCGGCCCGCTCCCAATCAGAGCAATCCCTCGACGACGGTGACAACCACTTACAGGTATGACGCGCTCAATCGTCTCACCAACATCTCGTATTCCGACTCGGTCACTCCCTCGGTTACACGGCACTATGACACCTCGTCCGAGATGGGCGTAAGCCTGGACAATACTGTCGGCCGGCTCTCGGCGGAATATGTAACCAGTCCCGGAGGTCAGATTCTTTCCGGCCATATTTACAGTTACGATTCGATGGGGCGGGTCATCGACAACTCTCAGTGCACACCGCAGAATTGCGGTGCATCACTTCTTTTTCCCATTCAGTCCAGCTTTGATCTTCTGGGACATCCTTTGACCTCAAGCAACGGCACGGGTGTGGTCTTTACGTCCGCTTATAACGCAGCTGGCCAGCTAACTGCCGTCACCAGCAGCCTCTCCGACGCCAATCATCCCGCAACTCTTCTGGGCAATACGCAATACGGTCCGCTCGGAGGCATCGTGAGTGACCAGCTTGGCAATGCAGTTAAAGAGACTTTTGTCTACGATGGCAATGACCGCATCACGTCTTACGTGTCGGCGCAGGTTTCTCAACCCACGTCATTTCTGAATGAACCCCTTCTCCGCTTCCCCGGGATTCCGGATCGTTTCAACAGCATTTCCCGCGAAGGGACGCAGAACGCAACGCTGTTGCTGCCGCCACGGCGCCGCATGTTTCATCACAACACGTCCGCCGTGATTCGTATTGCTCACGCCGCGACGAGGCGTGGGGAGCGGGGTATGTTTAGTGTGACCATTCGCTCTTTGGATATTGCGATCCCCTCACTTACCTTCAAAGTGGCTTATCGCGGGGAGCAATCGGCAACGAGTGTGGCTGGGAATGTGGCACACGCTATCAATAAGCAAGCTGCTGGATCCTGGAAGGCAGTCGTCCAAAGATTTGGCCACGAAGCTAGCGTGAAATTGCAGCCTCTTGATTTTGCGGGGCCGCAGAATTTCATCGCTTCCGTTTCCGTCAGCAGCAACCGGAATGCTCCCTCTTTTCGGGCCACCATGGGGTCCGGGTCCACTGTGTCGCTTCTGGTAAGCAGGACGACTAGCTGGCGAAGGCCTGAGTAAGCTTCCTGGGGAACTGTGAGCTGTGGATAACGACGGAGAAAATGCCATGCGATATTTGCGCTTTAAGCTGCCGGTTGTCCTTTTTTTGCTGCTTTCCACAATGGCTCTGGCTCAACCCACTGTGACCAGCATCGTTCCCGCCTCGGCGTCTGCAGGGACTCTGGTCACTATCAACGGCACAGGCTTTGGGACCTCTCAGGGGTTGACCAACACGATCAGCTTCACTGGAGTGCCCAGCTCGCCGCGCATCGTGGCCAGTTCCTGGAGCAGTCAAAAGATCACAGTGGCCGTGCCCGCCTCGGCCATTACCGGCAAGGTAGTCATCACCGTTGCGGGACAGCCCAGCGCCGGCACTCCTTTTACGGTGACTCCTCTGGTGAAGAGTGTCACCCCGTCGTCCGCAGTGACCGGGACATCAATTACGATCAGTGGCAGCGGGTTCGGTAACACTCAGGCCGCGGGGATGGGAACAGTCGCTTTCAACGGGATAAGCGCAACACCTTCGACGTGGAGCAGCACCTCGATCGTGGCGGCGGTGCCGGCAGGAGCCATAGCTGGAGATGTAACCGTCACAATCGCTGGCCAGGTGAGTTCGCCGGCCACAACAGGCTCTGCCGCATTTACGCCCACGCCGGTTATTACCGGTATCTCCCCATTGCTGGGGGCCAGCGGATCGGCCGTAACTATCCAGGGCAACAGTTTTGGTCCAGGCCAGGCCACCAGTCAGGTGACATTCAACGGGGTGGCGGCTCCTGTGACCAGTTGGGCCAATGGGAGCATAACGGCCACGGTGCCCAACAACACCGATACCGGACCGGTGGTAGTGACAGTTAACGGGGTGGCGAGTGCTTCCGTGAACTTCGCTCTTACTCCCGGAGTCAGCAGTGTCTCGCCCAACCCGGGATTTGCGGGATCGCCTGTCACTATTACGGGAACAAATTTTGAATCGCCTCAGGGGACCAGTACAGTTACATTCAATGGAGTTGCGGCCACCGTCGTATCGTGGAGCAATACCACTGTGGTGGCCACCCTTCCCAACAACGTGAGCCCTGGTCCGGTCGTAGTAACGGTAAACGGCAACGCGAGTAATGGCGTGCCTTTTGTTCCCGTTGGATTATACGGCTACAACGTCACATACGCGCCTGACGGCAATACGCTCACCGTTCAGGACAGCGTCAATGGAAACTGGACCTACACTTACGACGATTTCAACCGCCTAGCCACGTCGAACCAGAACAATGGTCAGCAAGGATACAGCTACAGGTATGATCAATACGGCAACCGCTGGCAGCAAAATGTCACGGCAGGCACGGGAAGCACTTCGGTTTTGACTTTCAGTGTCAACGGCGCGGCTGGCGCCAACGGCAATTGCTATCATGGGCAGGGACTCACGAACCAACCTGATACTTACTGCTTCGATGCTGCGGGTAACCTTCTGTCGGACGGGCAGCACACGTACACATATGATGCGGAGAACCGCATTATTGCCGTCGACGGCGGGCAGTCCGCGACCTACGTATACAACGGAGCAGGGCTGCGAATTCGGAAGGTGAGCGCCAGCGGAACCGCCGATTACCTATATGACTCGGCAGGGCGCGCCATCACTGAGGTGAGCGGTTCAGGCAATTGGAACCGAAGCGAAGTGTATGTTGGGCGGCGTCATCTGGCCACGTATACCAATGGAACCACGTATTTCTCGCAGGTGGACTGGCTGGGAACGGAGCGGGCGCGGGTTCTGCCCACAGGGGACACTTTCGAGACTTGTGCCAGCCTGCCATTCGGTGAAGGCCTGCGTTGCGTAGGCGCGGCCGATACAAGTCCGAATCACTTCACGGGCAAAGAACGCGACCTGGAATCCGGTCTCGATTATTTCGGAGCTCGTTTCTATTCAAGCGCCATGGGGCGCTTCAGCAGCCCGGACGAGGGCGCTTTTGCCTTGGGCAACCCCCAATCGTTCAATCGTTATCTATACGGTCTCAACAACCCTCTCCGCCGCATCGATCCCGACGGCTTTAAACCCATTGATGCTCAATTGCTATACAGCATCACTCACGTTTACGAAACGTACTGGCGCTTTAACAGCAAAGCTGCCGCGATCGTCGATGACTATCTCGGAGGCAAGGTCACTCCACTGGGTCTGAGTAGCATCAGCATGGGTATCCTTCAACAGGCCAAGAAAGCTCTGGACTATGAAACTGGAGTAAGTTTTGCCGATTCGCTACAGTCGAGGCCGGCGCAGGATAAGAGTTCGAGAGCCGATGCGATACGCTCGTTGGCAATCCAATTGAACGTGGAAGACAACAAACGCAGATTAGACGAATGGGACCATGCTCGGAAAACCACCGAGGCAGAAAAGGGCGGCGCCTATCGCGCCATCGACAAGGAGGCTCGGGAGCTAGCCAAGAGCAGCGAAAACATGGACAAGGTCCTGGGCATCACTAGTTTTATCCTGGACTTTGCCGACGGCCTCGGGGAACTCATGTCCAAGGGGATAGATACCGTGTCTCTTGCCGGGCAACCTAACTTCTTCCAGCACGAAATGAACGATTTGGCGAAGGACAGCATCAATGAGGCGAGCGATCCCATGCCATGGTCTCAACCCCCGCAACCCATAATGGAGGCGGGTCCACCTCCGCCTCCATAAGTAGCCTGCCAACATGGCGAGGCTAGGCACGGCGGCGTAACAGGGGCTGCGCCCACATTTCGTTCGTACACATTGTGAACCGTGTACTCCGCCCAACGCGAACGTAGCTAATCAATGTCCCGATAGCTGCCAGCTATTGTTTCGCGATGTGAAAGGAATAGTCCTCAACCGGTGTGCTGGATGCGTTCTGGCCGTGGCCACTCACGTGCAGTATGTACGTTCGGCTCTGCAGTACCGATGCCGGCAAACTGACCAGAATAACCGATTGACCGGTGGATAGTGTTTTTGCCTTGAAATACTCTTTGTGCCAAACGGATTTGCCTTCCGCAGTCTCTACGGCAACGTTATACGCAGAGTAATCATTATAGGTTAGACTGACCTGCAGGCGGACGCTTTTCGCACCGCGCGGGACAACCAACGCCTGCTGCGCACCGCCCCCCCGGGTCAATGAAGACGACAAGACAAAGGCTGCCGGCATGTGAGGAGTGGAATGCGGGTTCGATTGCTGAGGTGCGCCCGGCTGCTGCTGTGCAGAATCATTGAGCTGGTCTTGCAGCGTGGAGGTTTGACGGCGCAACACCTCGCTTTCGCTCTGCAGCTGAACCACTTGGCGGCGTAACTGAAGATTGTTGAGTGCCAGCCACAATGTGCCAGCACCAACGATCAGTAACATTGCGGCTATCGCGAGTCGTTGCCGCGGTCGGCTCCGCGGAGTGTTTAGCCCGGCGCTCGTGGGTCGATTCGCCGCCTGCATATGTAGCATTTGAGCCGGCGCGGTATGGTTCATCCAGGCCCGGGCCAGCTCGGTTTGCTGGCGGCCAGACTCGGTGGTAAGAAATCTATGAACAAATCTTTGTCGTTCCTCATCCGTTCCTTCGTTGCGCAGATAGGCCCCGATCATCTGGTTCTCTGTTGCGACGAGCTCTTCAAACAATTCCGGGTTGGACCAGTATTCCTCCTCGAACCCGGTGCGCTCCTCGGGAGACATCTGCCGCAACAGATAAGACTTGATCCGTTCTTGTTCCGCGTTCCTATCGCTCATATCGCGACTCACCTTTTGAGGGCGCCAACGGCAGTCCGTGTCGACCGGCAAAACACCTGCGCGAGCATACTTCCACCTTCTGTTTGATTCGATGCGCCTTCACTTGCAAGGCATTCCGCCTGAGCCCCATTTGGGCCGCGAGCCTGTCCGCGTTGTGGGGATTATCGGTGTAGTACTCGTACTCAAGAAATAATTCACGCTCAGCGGCTGACAGCCTCTGAATGCATTGATGCAAGCATCGCAACCTGCGCTGTCTTTCGGCATCGTTGAGGATCGAGATTTCGAGGTTGGTGGAGCGAGGATCTTCACGGCTTTCAACGTCATCAAGATGGAGGACGGGCCGCCGTTTGTGAAACTCGCGCACTACATTTCGTGCTACACCCAGGGTGAAGCTGGAGAGATCGTAGATTTTTGTAGTTTCGATCCTGCAAGCTACGCGATCCAACGTTTCATCGGCCAACTGCGGCTCTTCAGGATAGCAGTCATTCCATCCAAAAAACTTGATAAGGCGGCGCCGTAAATCCTCATATTTATTGCCGGCACTCTCACGGTCACTGTCCAGACGTTGCAGCAGCGCCTCCAATGATGAGGCAGGATTGGGAATCCAAAGTTGCGTCTTTTTCTCTTCCACGTGCGTGCCCTCGAGCCGATGGCTGATACTCCCGGTCGCTATCTCCACTCACCCTGTATCTGAAATCCAGCCCAAAAGTACGGGTCTGCCCAGCGCTTCTCCCTTGACATCTGCAGTTGCGCCTTTCGCAAAGCTGCTGCCGGCCGCAACCCGTCCTGTTCCATTCCTTTGTAGAAATGCGTCATGAACGCCATTGTTCCCACGTCATCTGCCTTCCACAAACTGGCAATCACGCGGCTGGCCCCGGCATACATGAAGCCGCGAGTCAGGCCGATAAACCCCTCCCCCTGAATCTCTTTACCCAGCGCTGTCTCGCACGCGCTGAGTACCACAAGTTCCGCACGCAGGTTGAGATTGTAAATGTCTTGTAACCCCAGAAAGCCGTCTTTGCTGTTACCCTGCCGGTCGACGAGCGAGAATACCAGTCCGGAAAGCTCGGGGCTTTTACTGTCCACGAGGCCGTGAGTAGCGATGTGCACAATTTGATAGTCGGCCAGGTCATGGCTGGTGATGTTTTGCCGGCTGGCATCGAAATCGAGAGCTTCCCATCCTCGATCTTTGGGTGTTACCGCGAAAATCGCGTGAGCCTCGCGCCGGGTGAAAGAAAGACGCGGCAAAACAATTGATCCATCCTCGCCAGCGGAGATGTCGCGGAGTGACCGGGACAGACGTTCTCGAGTGGCCGGTTCTCCAGCCGGCTCTGATGCGGTTGAAATGGAGCTAGCGACCCTTTCATCGTTCTTGCCAAAGACCGGATCCGCAAAAACCGCGACTAACCGCGAACCAGGTGTGCGTTCGGCTGCCTGGGCGCGCAATGCGATCAAGACGGACGCTGAGGGCAATGCAACGATCTCATATTCGGCAGCCAAAGGCGCACTGGAATTCCTGGCGAGACTCGTCGCTTGTCCTGAACGTGGCTGAGGCAATGCTGCAAAAGGCACATACTGCAGCGCGCCATCGCTAATGACAATGAGCCGCTGGCCGTGGAGCAAACCGGAAACCGGGCCTAGAACCATTTTGCTGAGTGCCCTGGCACTCTCAACGAGGCGCGAATTTCGCTGGGGCGCAACTTCAGGGGAAGAAATGAGGCGCTGGCTATCTTGCCGCATCGTGATGGCTTCGTAATACCGGCGGGCGGCTTCTTCAATCTCCGTTCGCTTTGGAAGCTGGTAAGCTGCGAAGTGTGTCTTGCTTACCAGCCACACATAGCTCCGCTCGTTTCCCAGGCAGTACTCAAGCAACAGCGTATCGGCATCGAGGACTTGCTCCTGCAACTGGCGAACCGTAATCGCCGTTGGGTGGACAAGGGCAGCGTAGCCAGGACTACTGATGCGGATTTGTCCTTGAACGCTTCGATACTCCGCTGTTAAGTCTTCGATTTCTTTCGTAACAGCGGTGACCTGTGCATCTGAGTGCGATCCGGTAAGCAAATCGATGCGACGGTTGACCTTGGAGCGAATCTCTCCTTGTAACCTGTTCGCGAGTTTCAGCAAATCGGGATCTATGTTTCTGCGTATATCAACATGGGCTTCAGCCAGCATCTCGACCAGCGAGCGTGCGCGCGAGCGCTCAAAAATCTCGAGTGCCAGCTCAGGTTGTCCTTGTGTAACTAGTAGATCAACGTAATCTCTGTAGTAAACGTCAAACCGTGCGCGGAATCCTGAGCGGACGTCTGCTGCTCCGCCTAAATGCGAAGTCCGCTCCTCGAGCTCCGACAGCCCGTGGCGAAAGAGCTGGTCCGCGGACTGCAGCTCTCCTTTGCGAAGTTTGAGGTCAGCCAGTGCCAGAATGATCTCAACACGGGCCGTGCTGATCCAGCGAAGTCCTTCTTCCAGCTTCAAGGCTGCTGTGTAGTTCTGCTCCGCGCCTGCCAGATCACCCCTCTCCAGCATCAGGTCGCCCAGCATCTTGAGAGTGTTTGCATGCTCATGGCCGGCAGGGGCGCTCTGCTCCTCGATAGCCAGGGCCTTGTGGTACAGCTCTTCGGCTGCGGCCAGGTTACGGCGCCGCAGTTGCAGGTCGCCCATACCGGAGTATGTCACTGCAAGCTCCAAACTCTTTGGCGCCAGCCTCGTGCGGATTTCCAGCACCTGCTGAATAAGCTTCTCTGATTCGGCGTAATCACTGCGTTCGCGCGCTACATCGCCCAGGTTTTCAATATTGATTGCCGCTGCCAAGGTGCCCGGTCTCGTTCGCTGCAGGGATTGTGTAAAGAATCTTCCTGCTTCTTCGAATTCTCCTCGTTCGATGAGCACTAACCCGAGGTTATTCATACTGGCTGCTGCTCCTCCTCCATTAGGGCTGAGCTTCATCTGAATCGCCAATGCTCTTCGCAGGAACAATTCTGCTCTTACAAAGTCACCTTGATCGGCCATCGCATTCGAGCTGTCCACCAGGCAGCCGGCAAAAGTCAGTCCTTCCGGATCGATCTTTTCCCAAAGATTCAGGGCGCGCATGAGATACGTATTTGCGCGGTCCAGGTCACCGCGTTTCACAAGCGTGTTACCCAGATTCTCGAGTGTGGCTGCCAGCCAGTAAGATCCAGGGTCAAGCTTCTCGCGAAGGCCAATCGATTCTTCGAGGTATTGTGCTGATCGTTCGAGATCTCCGCTGTCCTGAAGAAAGACACCCAGCCGGTTCAGGGTGGACGCGAGAGCCAGGCTGCCGGGAACAAGCCGCCTCTGAATCCCGATGGCGCGTTCCAGCATTTCTTCTGAAGTGGGCAAATCGTCCTGGGCGTGAAGCACAAGTCCCAAACCGCTGAGGATCATAGCCGTGCTCAGACTGCCCCTATCCTTTGCCTCGCTGGAGTCTAGCGCCAGGCGATAATACTTGTCAGCGTTAACGGAATTATCTTGCTCGAGAAAGAACTCACCACATGTCCTGAGCAAGAAAGGTGAGTTTGCAGGACGAACAGCGTTCAATTGCTCGGCGGCCTTCCCACAAGCAGCATCCGCAGCCCCCCACGCTTTCTCGCGCGCCAACAACCCGGCGAACCGCCATAGTACCCAGGCACGCAGCAGTTGGGCCAAGTCCGACTTCAGATCCTCAGGCCACAGACCAACCGCAGCTTGGCGAATCCAATCATTCTGGCTCACAGAACCTGTCTTTTGAAGCTCCGGCCAGCTTTTGTTGATTCGAGGCCGGGTTTTCAAGCCCCACGAGTCAGCCTCCACGGTCCAGACCTGCGGCAGATTGTTTCGCGTACCTTGTAAAGTTACTGTTCCTCGGGCGCCTTCTTCGACTTCAACCGCCAAAACATCAAAGGGGCTCTCCAATTCCTGGTGACGGCCCGCGCGCGACCAGCGCAAGATCACATCATCGACTTGTAGCCCAGCCCGATCCGCAGCGGAACGCGGTTTTACGTCTTCAACTACAACTCCGGCCTCAAGGGCCATGAGGGTATCCCTCAATGCTGGCTCATTGCGGGTGACGACTTGCTGAGCAAAGACATGCGTAGTTACACACAATAAGAGGATGAACGATGGAAAATGGCGGTGCATAGATACACGGAAGCCGCCCAAGGAATCAGAACGTGGACTGGGGAGCACGTCTTGCCTCCAAGAAAATTTGTCTAAGGTCGATCAGTAAATCAGAGAGAACTCACTTTACTAGATAATCTGTTAGACTGTGGAGTTTAATTTTTGTTGGCGTGCAGATAGTTTGCATGGAAAAATACTTCCTGGGTCCTATGGCCTCGGTTAGACCTGTGGCGGTGCCAGCAGGACAGAACTGAGCTTCCTGCTGCATCACCCGTGATCATGTCAGGCGGTTTAAGACACCGATCTCAGGCAAGAACTATGTATATCTGGGTGGTGCTGGGCTCCCGACTATACTGGCAGTGGGTAGAAGCCCAGCTTCAGCCTGCCGCGAGTTCATTCTACAACCTCGCGATCTGATCCACATGCCGATCCTCTTCATTACGGGTCACGGTGACATACCGATGTCCGTCCAGGCCATGAAGGCGGGCTATAGAGTTCTTGACGAAGCCATTCAGCGATGATCTGCTGTTGAGTGCCATCCGAAACCCGATCGAGCGCAGCCGGGCCACACTTGGTCGCGAGGCGGAGATACGGGCGCTCCGGGACTGTTACGCGTCGCTCACGCCTCGCGAAAGGCAAGGCATGGCCTTGGCATCCACCTGCCTGTTGAATAAACAGGTAGGTGCGAGCTCAGCCTTCATCTTTCGCATCACCTGACCTCGGTGTGCCTTTACCGTGATCTCGCTGATGTTGCTGCACTTGCGGGCGATGCTGACGGGCTTGCCTGTATTAGCGGTCGTTCTTCTTCGGAGTTTTCCCCTTGACATCAGTTTATATTTCTGCAATTATCGAAATATGCCGAGCACGTCAACAAAGAAGAACACCGAGCAGGTCATCCGATATGCCGACATGTTCTCGGCGATGGGGACGGAAGCTCGACTCCGGATCATGCAATTGTTGCTTTCCGCGCATCCTGAGGGCCTGGTTGTAGGCGAGATACAGGAAGAGCTGGACATTCCCAACTCGACTCTTTCCCATCATCTCGACAAGCTCAAGAACGAAGGCCTGGTCGAAGTCCGCAGGGAGAGCACGTTCCTGCGCTATACGGCCAATACCGAAGCTCTTCAGGAATTACTGCAGTTTCTCTACGCCGAGTGCTGCACGCGAAATAAGGCCCTCAAGCCCCAGGATATCGTTCAGATTTGCAAATAGGAGAATCATCATGAGTACCACGGACATAAAAGAGGCCGTAAAAGAGAAATACGGGCAGGCGGCTTTGCGGGTGAAGACCGGCGGAAGCTCATGTTGCGGAGCATCGCCGGGCATCGGCAAGGGTTGCGATCCGATCACCTCGAATCTCTATGACGCTCGTCAGGCCGGACAGGTCCCTGAAGCGGCGATGCTCGCTTCGCTCGGCTGCGGAAACCCAACGGCTCTGGCACAACTCAATGCCGGAGAAACCGTACTCGACTTGGGTTCGGGCGGCGGTATTGATGTTCTGCTGTCGGCCAGGCGAGTCGGGCCGGCGGGCAAGGCCTATGGCCTGGATATGACCGACGAAATGCTTGCGCTCGCCAACGAGAACCGACAAAAAGCAGGCGTGGCCAATGTGGAGTTCTTAAAAGGAGAGATCGAGCACATCCCGTTGCCCGACAACTCTGTGGATGTTGTCATCTCCAATTGCGTGATCAACCTTTCCGCGGACAAGGACCAGGTGTTGCGGGAGGCCTTTCGCGTGCTCAAACCAGGTGGCCGGTTCGCTGTTTCGGATGTCGTCACGCGCGGCGAGATCAGTCCTGCCATTCGTCAAAGCATCCTGCTCTGGGTCGGCTGCGTGGCCGGAGCTCTTGAAGACGTTGAATATCGCGCCAAGCTGGCTGCGGCCGGTTTCGAGCAGATCGATATCGAACCCACTCGCGTTTACAAGGTCGAAGATGCGCGAGCTCTCCTGGCAGCCGAAGGCATTGACGTCGATACCATCGCTCCGCAGGTGGACGGAAAGTTCATGAGCGCGTTTGTACGGGCCGTAAAACCGGCAGAGAAGTCCTGTTGCGGGCCGGCGTGCTGCAACTAGTAGCCCTCGGAGAGAATCTCTATGCACGGACATTACAACGTCTTGTTTCTCTGCACCGGCAACTCGGCGCGTTCGATCATGGCCGAGGCGGTTCTAAACGTCAAAGGCAGACCGAACTTCACCGCCTATAGCGCTGGAAGTCACCCGACGGGAACGGTTCGACCTGAGGCGCTGCGCCAGCTTCAGGCGGCGCATATCCCGACGGAGGGTCTTCGAAGTAAGGCCTGGGATGAATTCTCCTTGCCCGGTGCTCCCAGACTGGATTTCGTCCTCACCGTCTGTGACAATGCCGCGCAAGAGGTCTGCCCGGTATGGCCTGGGCAGCCTTTGACGGCACACTGGGGCGTTCCCGATCCGGCGGCCGTCCGCGGAACTCAGTCCGAGATAGAGAGGGCATTCCGCGAAAGCTTCTTCATTCTGGAGAGGCGGATCAGTCTGTTTGTCTGCCTTCCTCTCGCCAGCCTCGACAGTCTGGCAATCAAGAGGGAAGTCGACCATATCGGCCGCGCGATGACGCCCGTTCCCAGCGAATAGGGCCGCTTTCCGGGGCGCAAAGGCTGGCAGATGAAGACAACGAAACGTCTCAGTTTTCTCGATCGTTATCTCACCGCCTGGATCTTCTCGGCGATGGCCTTCGGCGTTGTCCTCGGATGGTTGGTGCCCGGCGTGGTTCCGTTTCTGAATCGCTTCAGCATCGGCACCACATCGATCCCTATTGCGGTGGGCCTGATCGTGATGATGTATCCACCCTTCACCAAGGTGCGATACGAGGAGCTTCCAGAAGTATTTCGCAACAGGAAAGTGCTCGCTCTGTCGCTGGTGCAAAACTGGGTTATCGGGCCGGTCCTGATGTTTGTTCTGGCGCTTGTATTCCTGCGCGGCTACCCGGAATACATGGCCGGGCTGATCATGATAGGCCTGGCGCGATGCATTGCAATGGTCATCGTATGGAATGAACTTGCGAGAGGCGATACCGAGTATGCCGCAGGCCTGGTCGCTTTCAATTCCCTTTTTCAGGTGTTCTTTTATTCGCTCTACGCGTGGATCTTCATCACCGTCCTTCCCGCCAAGCTGGGCCTTCGGAGCGCCGTTGTCCACGTCTCTATCGCCGAGATCGCCAAGAGTGTCTTCGTTTACCTTGGCATTCCGTTTCTTGCCGGGTTCCTCACACGCAGCGTACTGGTTCGAACGAAGGGACGGAATTGGTATGACCAGAACTTTGTTCCCCGTGTCAGCCCTCTTACCCTGGTTGCGCTGCTGTTCACAATCGTGGTGATGTTCTCGTTGAAGGGGGCATACATCGTTCGTCTGCCCCTTGATGTGTTAAGGATCGCGGTACCCCTGCTCATCTATTTCGTGGTGATGTTCCTGGTGTCGTTTTATATGGGGCGAAAGCTCGGGGCGGATTACTCGAAGACGACAACGCTGTCCTTCACTGCCGCTTCGAACAATTTTGAACTGGCCATCGCAGTTGCGGTGTCTGTTTTTGGAATTAACTCCGGAGCGGCGTTTGCAGCCGTGATTGGGCCATTAGTGGAGGTGCCAGTAATGATTGCACTGGTCAACGTCGCTTTCTACTTCCAACGCCAGTACTTTCCAACACCACAAGCCATAGAGGTCGAGCCTGTTTGTGCTTCTGCTAGAAAATAACAGGCAAGACGACCTGCGGATCTGTCGGAGCTGCGCCAAAGACGTTCGAATTTCCGTTTCATTAAGCGCCATCATTCATCCAGCCTGGAGCAATTCACTAAGGAAAGCCGCCGGACATGCAGAGCAAGCCGGAGCAAGTTGCGGAGACCCGCCGTGACCGGTCGAGACGGCCCCCACCCATAACGTCATCGTCGCATGTGCGCTCAAGCGCACAAAGAACAACTCAGGGACGCAGGGGTTCGGTCCCTTCGCTCACGATATTGAAGTACCGGGAGTAGGTAAACATCCGGTCCCGTTTCTTCCCGGTGACTTCCTCCACGATTCCAATCCGCACCAGATGGTTGAGCGCGACAGAAACCGTGGGAATCGAGAGCTTCAGCGCCTTGGCCGTGGCGGCGATATTGGCGATCGGCTTACGCTGCATGTGTTCGTGGACGCGCAGTGCCGAGGAAGCCGAGCGCCCCAGTTTTTCTATCTTGCGCTGATCGGCCGCAAACAGCCGAAGAATCCTTGTTGCTGTTTCTGATGCTTCCTGCGCGGTGGTGGCCGCTCCCTCGAGAAAGAACTGCAGCCATGCCTCCCAGGCTCCCTCCGTGCGTACACGCTGGAGATTGTCATAATACTCGGCTCGGTGAGCCTTGAAGTAGAGGCTCAGATAGAGGAGTGGCTCTTTCAGCGTGCCCTTGGCGCACAACAGCAGCGTGATGAGCAAACGGCCAAGCCTGCCATTTCCATCGAGAAAGGGATGGATGGTTTCGAACTGCGCATGGACCAGTCCGGCTTCTACCAGGAGAGGCAGGCCGTGTTTCTCGTCGTGTAAGAAGCGCTCGAAGCTGTCCAAGCACTGCATCATCTGCTCCGGCGGTGGCGGGACAAAGGATGCGTTCCCTGGACGGCTCCCCCCTATCCAGTTCTGAGAGCGGCGAAATTCCCCAGGAGTCTTGTGAGCCCCGCGTCCGCCCCTTAAGAGAATCGCATGAATTTCCCGGATCAGCCGCAGCGACAGCGGGACGCCTCCTTGGAGACGCCGCAAGCCATGCTGCATCGCCGCCACATAGTTCGACACCTCCTCAACATCCTCTTTGGGAACGCTGGTCGGCGCCTTGCTCTCATACAGGAGCAGGTCGACAAAGGACGACTGAGTGCCCTCGATCTGCGACGAAACCAGGGCCTCCTTGCGTACATACAGATAGAGCAAGAACCGCACATCGGGCAGCAGGACCGCCAATCCATCCAACTGGCCGAGCGCTCGATTCGCGCGTTCAAGATGTTGATGGAGCCCGCTCAAATCCAGCCCGGCAGGCGGCAGAGGAGGGGGGATGAAGGCCTTGACCGGTTCACCGGCTACGGTTGTCGTTATGTATTGTCCGAGCCTTGATGGCTGTTGCAGCGAGTTGCGCACTATTAAGGCTTCCTTTAATAGCCAGAAGCGTTATTTAAGGATATGGCATCAACCTTTAATAAGCAATTATCCCCAATGAGGAGCTGCTTCTAAGAAAGATGGCCTTTATCCTGATCGTCACAGATGAGCAATGAAGGCTAATGAGTTGGCGAGAGTTCAGGACAGAAAACCCGACCGCCTCGGCGGCATTGGAAAACCTTTGATTCGGCGCAGATAAAACGTCGTCGTGCGGGCCGTTGTTGGCACCACGTCAAAGCTGCAGCCAGTTGCAGGCTGCCCGCCGCTCGCAAATCATGCATGTCTAACCAATGTCGCGGCCTTTCTCATTTACACTGCCGTTGTGGTTGCCTCCTGGCTAGCATCCTGAATTCGCTCTCAAAATTCCCCATTTTCAACAGCAATTGTGGATAATGCCCTCCACGGCAGCTTGAAACCCAGCTCTGCTCTGTTGCGTCTTTGACCACTTTGCATAGCTTGACAGTCTCGGTGGAGGCGGACAATAGCTGAGCCAACTCCCAGGCCACGACTCGACTTGCTATTGCATCAGCGGGCGGGACCAGCGTGAACACCGTGGCAATGGCGAAATGGGACGGATGTGAGCAGGCCCAGAAATGATCGGCGCACCGGCAAGGAGGTCTTGAAGGCTTTTCCCATGCGGCTCAAGGAAAAGGTCGCCATCGTAGTCGGAGCAGGTCAGACGCCGGGAGATACCGTCGGCAATGGCCGTGCCACGGCAATTCTTTTTGCCCGCGCAGGCGCTCGCGTGGCCTTGATTGACTGCAATCGCGACTCTGCATTGGAGACACAGGCCTTGATCGAAGCCGAGGGTGGAACGTGTTTCAGCTTTTCCGCCGATGTGACGCGCGCGCAGGATTGCGAGGACTTTGTCAGGGCAACGCTGAAAACTTACGGGCGGGTGGATATTCTGCACAACAATGTCGGGAGCGGGACCGGCGATGACGGAATCCTGAGCCTCAGCGAAGAATCCTGGGACAGGATCATGCAGGTAAACCTCAAAAGCATGTTTCTTTCCTGCAAGAGCGTGCTTCCTGCGATGCGCGAACAACGCAGCGGGTCCATCATCAATATTTCCTCGATTGCGGCGGTGTGCTCTGCCAACATCGTCGCTTACAAGACCTCCAAGGCCGGAGTGAACGCGCTCACTCAGCAGATCGCGATGGACAATGCAAAATACAACATCCGCGCCAACGTAATCATGCCCGGGCTGATGAATACGCCCATGGCAATCGAGGGCATCTCAAAATCGCGAGATATCCCCAAGGAAGAGTTGATCCGTCAACGTGACGCCCGTGTCCCCCTCGGAGAAAAGATGGGATCGGCATGGGACGTCGCCTACGCCGCCCTGTTTCTCGCTTCCGACGAAGCTAAATTCATCACCGGAGTCGCGCTGCCCGTAGATGGCGGCCAAAGCGCCCGCATTGGTTAGTCTCTGCTACTATTCCGCCGCGAGGAAATATTCATGGTCCAGCCATTCAATCCCGAGTTGTTCCAGCGTGCAGCCATTTCCGCCGAGACGCGGGCATTCAATGACGCCCTGATCAAGACGTTTAGCAGCATAGGTAACTGGTGGGAGATCGGGGTTCAGAACGTCCGGGAGGCTCGCGCCCGTGGCGAAGGTCCATTTCCCCTGCCGCCCAAGTCGGAGAGAGCGCGTACGCTCATGATTGAAGGTAAGGGCGGCCACAAGGTCCCGCTGCGCATCATCGCGCCGGATAACCCTACCGGCGTTTATCTCCACATTCACGGTGGCGGCTGGGTGCTGGGCGCCGCTGATTTGCAGGACACGTTGCTGGAGGGCATTGCTAACAACAGCGGGATGGCCTGCGCCAGCGTCGAATACCGGCTCGCGCCTGAAAATCCTTATCCCGCCGGACCGGACGATTGCGAAGCCGCTGCGCACTGGCTGGTGAAGAATTCCAAGTCCGAATTGGGCACCGATGTCCTGACCATCGGCGGCGAATCAGCCGGAGGCAGTCTCTCCGCTGTGACCTTGCTGCGCATGCGTGACCGGCACGGCTATACGGGTTTCAAGGCTGCGAACCTGGTCTACGGATGTTTCGATCTCTCCATGACTCCCAGCCAAAAATCCTTCGGCGACGAACGCCTGGTGTTAAGGACCATCGACATCATCAAGTTCTCGGAGGCGTATCTATCGACGGTTAATAAAGAAAACTGGCACGATTCCGATATCTCTCCGCTCTACGCAGATTTGAGAGAAATGCCTCCAGCGCTGTTTACCATCGGCACGCGCGATGCCCTGCTCGATGACAGCCTGTTCATGTATGCGCGCTGGATCGCCGCCGGCAACCGGGCTGAACTGGCAATCTATCCTGGCGGCGCCCACGGCTTCACCGCATTTCCCTACACGCTGTCGAAAGAGGCCCATGCTCGAATGGACGACTTCCTGGCGCGGGCATCGGCGAGGGCTTTGGTGGTCGAGTGCTGACGGGAGTGAAACCCTGCGTTCTCACTGGACAGTCTCGGTCGAGGCCGGAAATAACTGAGTCAACTCCCACACGAGCTGCTTCGCAGTCGCTTCGGGTTTCAAACGGATCGTCATGTAATGGACTTGCGCCTCAGCAAAATCCTGGTCTTCGATATCGCCTGCAATTACGATCACATCAATCCGCTGGTGCTCGCAGAGGTACAACGCTTCGGTAACGGCGAGAGCCTCGTGAACCAGGTGGCCGGCCAGCATCAGTTCCTCCGCGAATTTCGACGGAGCTTGGGTGGTTAAATAAACGAGCGATGCCACGAGGAACACGATAGAACGAAATCGTTCCGGGTTAAAGGTGCTTTCTCGGGAACACCACAAAGCCGCTGTATTCTAAGAGCCCCCGAGTGTGCATCAATTTCCTGCCGCAACCGGCTGAGCATAGCGCCGGAAGAAGCTGTTCTGTTTCCATTGCGGGCGCTGTACATCATCGGCTACTCGAACCATCAGTGAGCGAATGATCTCCTCATACGTAGCCGCCGCGCCGAGATCGACCGGCTGGCCGAGGTCGTCCGAGGGAGCGTGATAGCGCTGTGTGAGCCAGTCCTTAAAGATCTTCTGTTCGGCAGAACCCGGTTCAAAGCCCACCTTCATGGCCAGCGCCGGGATTCCGTGGCGGATGAAATTGTACTGATCGCTGCGGATAAAGACGTTGCGTAGCGGCTCGGGGTCAACCTGGGGCTTGACGCCCAGGGATTCGGCGACTGCTCGCGCCTCCGGGCCCAGATCCGATTCGTCCAAACCGAGGATCGTGAGCACCTTGAGAGGCACAATAGGCAGAAACATGTCGATATTGATGTTCGCCGCCATGGAGCCGGGCTTCACAGTGGGATGAGTCGTAAAGTACCTCGATCCCAATAGCCCTTTTTCTTCTCCGGTGACAAAAACAAACAGGAGCGAACGCTTGAGGTTTTCCGGCGATTTCTTGAGCGACGCGGCCACGTCCAGCAATACGGCGCTGCCGGAGGCGTTGTCCATCGCGCCGTTGTAGATTCGGTCGCCGTTGATCGGCTCGCCGATGCCTAGATGGTCCACATGCGCTGAGAGCACAACGTACTCATTCTTCAGATTGGGATCCGTTCCCGAAAGCCGTGCAATCACGTTGGCCGACTCCAGGGTCTTCCTTTCGACTTTCGTCCTGGCGTCGATGGAAACAGTCAGGGGAAAACGAGGCAGGTGTTTTCTGTTCTTAGCAAGATCGGCGATCTCAGCGAAAGTGTGGCCAGATCCGGCGAAGAGCCGCTCCGCTCTCTCCGGGTTGAAGGTCACAGCCAGTTTTTGACCCCGGGTTTCATCGAATTCCGCTCCAACCAGCGACATGCTGGGGTGGGCCCGATTCAGAGAGATGCGCGACCACGGGATATCCATGGAGGCTGGATTCGGAATGGTGATCGTTCCCACAACGCCTGCTTTTTGCAGGGCTTTCCATCGTTCGCCGGCGGACTGGTAGTGAGAAGCCAGAGGGGCGGGAATCTCAGCGGGCGATCCGGACATGACCACCGCGATTTTGCTTTTCAGATCAAGCCCGGAGAGATCGTCATAATTCATCTCCGGAATCGTGAGGCCATATCCCACAAAAACCAATGGGGCGGCAACCGAAGGCGCGAGGTCAACGCGCGTGCTGAAGATGGCGTCGTCACCCAGAGTGAGGGCTTCTTTCTTACCATCCCGTACTAACGCCAGACTCGAGTCCTTCTCGACGATCTGGCGCGATTCGAACTTGACCGGCTGGTAGAAGCCGTTGACACCCGCTGGTTCCAGCCCGTTGGTCTTGAGCTGGTCCACGATATAGGATTCCGCCCGGCGCAGACCGGCACTGCCGGTCTCCCGCCCTTCCATGTTGTCGTCCGCGAGCACCTTCACGAAATCCCACCAGGTCTTGCCGTCGAAATGCGATTGGACCGGCTGCTGGGAACTGGCGATACCAGCAACAAACACAGAGAAGACGGCTGCCCACAGATATCTCTTCATAGTGAAGACCTCGAGACGATTGACCGACAGCAAAGGATAACAGCATCGGCCCTTATTGGAAGCCGCAACAATCTGCCGACCGCCTGCTCACACTTCTCTGGTTGAATCGAACAAGAACACATCGCCCGATCTCTTTGAGCAACTCCACATATTGAGCTGAACTAGCTGACTTGTCCCACATCTTGCGGTTGCGACGGCGAGGGCGACAGAGGATACTACAGGCGAACAAATTACGAATATCGCTACCTGGGAGTCCGCCAATGAAGGAGCTTTTATCCAGCCTGAGCGCCACGGTTTTTTATCCACTGGTAAGTCTCGTCTTGCCGGGTCTAAGTGCAATTTCTGCCTGGTTTGTTCTGTTCGCGCAACATCCGTCCCTAGATGCCTTAATCAGCAGGAATCACACGGAAACCGCCTTCGTGCTTATGCTCCTTACTATTTTCGTCGGAACCGTCGTCGACGCCCTTGGAATGCGGATCGAGAGTTTGTGGTTGGATGCCGGACGCGAACGGCGAACCCATGGAAGCCACAGTGCAGAGTGGTGGGCATATTTGCGGAAGCCCTTTGTATGCGAACCCTCAGGCCGGCGGCACTTACGCCGCATGGTGGCAAGGTTAAAGTTCGAACTTGGCGTGCCCATCGGAGCCGCAGTTACCGTCCCGGCTTTGTGGCTTAACCCAATAGTTAGTGTCACGTGGGCAGCTTGCATCACGCTTCTTGCCGCCTGCGTGTCAGTTTATTTGCTCGCCGAGGCTGTTGCCACCCACGATGTGCTCGGAAAACTCCGGCACGAATTGCTGAAGGAAGACACCTACGCCTTAGTGCCGCGAAAGAGTGTCCAATCTGCATGAAGCAATTCTGTGCGCCTTGACTGGCGCCTAAGGAGGGATTCGTGACGCTCAAGAACACGGACCACGACGATATTGTACTCATGTGCACGGACTCAGAGAAGCAGATTGCAAAACTGGAGTGGTTCTATCAGTACAGGAGACCCGAGGATCCCAATGCCAGCCACGAATTGAAGAATCTGCTTCAGAGAATGAAGGATATGCACGCCACTTTGGAACAGATATACCAAGAGGCCACCGGCAAGAGATTTGAATCCAAAATGGACGACTACCGGACGACCCTCAGGAAAAAACTCTCGAATTAGTCAGAAGCGGGCGCGGTCCGCGCACAGCCACAATTACATCGGAAGGGTTGAAGTTTGCCTTCTTCGTAAGGGCAAAGGCCATGATTGAGGGGGGCCAGCGTGGTTGATGGCCGATGAGGGCGCCGGGAAAAATCCATGTTGCTCCAGGCTCGATGATTGCGCTGGAGCAAGACAACAATTATCCTCCATGCTCGCAGATGTTAAGTTCCAGACTCTTCGGAGGGAATTCATGCTTCGGCGCCTCATTGTGCTCTGTTGTTGCGTTGGGCTCTTACAGTTCCTTGCCCCAGCCCAGCAGCCCATGGCAGGTCCCACGCCGCTTCCTTCCAGCGCCGGCATCGCGTACGTGATCCAAGCCGGCAAGCTGATTGATCCGGAAAACGGAACGGCCACGGCCAATCAGATGATCGCCGTCAAAGACGGCAGGATCGTGGAGATCGGCGCAAGAGTCACCATCCCACAAGGGGCGGAGACCATCGATCTCTCCCAATATTCTGTGCTGCCCGGGCTGGTTGACGCGCACAACCACCTGGCATTGACCTATAAGAAAATCCCCGAGAATGATGTCTACTACTACACGTATGTGCAGGATTCAACCGCGCTGCGGGCCATTCAGGCGGCGTCGAATGGAATGCAGATGTTGTCTTCCGGGTTCACTGTGGTACGCGACCTGGGAAATAACGGGCTATACGCGGATACCGCGCTGCGTCAGGCCATCGAGCAGGGATGGATCCCGGGACCTGTGATCATAAATTCGGGCATCATCATTGGCGGCGTGGGCGGGCAGTTCTATCCAACACCGGAGATGGTCAAGGAGCATAACATCGTCTATCCCGAATACCTTGACGCTGATACGCCCGACGAGATCATCAAGGCGGTCCGGCAGAATGTACTGTTTGGCGCCAAGGTAATCAAGATCTGCGTGGACTGCAAGGCGTACCTGTATTCGGTTGAGGACATCAAGCTGTTCATCCGTGAAGCGGCCAACGCGGGCGGCCTGAAAGTAGCCGGACACGTGCAGACACAGGAAGGAGCGCGCCGTGCGATTGAGGCAGGTATATGGTCCATTGAGCATGACATTGGGCTCACCGACGACCTCCACAAATTGATGGCGCAGAAGGGCATCTGGCGCGTGGGCACGGAAACCCCTTTTACCGAATATCGCGGGACGCAGGCTGCGTTTGATCGCACCGTCGCGAGCATGAAGTCTGCTTGGGCCCATGGCGTTAAGATGGCCTTCTCAACCGATGCCGACTACTACGTCCCGGGCATGACCCGCGGCCAGGTGGTCATCAACTTTCTGAAGAGCTGGAAAGCAGCGAGCATCCCGGACAAGGAAATCCTCAAGATCATGACCATTAACGGGTACAAAGTCTGCGACATTTACGACAAGCGTGGCCCGCTCAAGGTTGGTCTTCCCGCGGACATCATTGCGGTAAAGGGAAACCCGCTGGAGGACATTGACGCCCTGCGCACGGTGGTGTTCGTGATGAAGGACGGGTTGGTCTTCAAACGCGACGGCGTGATGACACCCGAACAGTTCCTGCACGGTGGTCCCGTGAATGGCTGGAGGATCCACTAAGAGTCTGGCTGCGCTCATGCCAATCAATGGCGCCCTTGCGAGAGCTGGCTCAACGCGGCGACGATTAAGCCAAACAAAGTGATTTACTGGAGCGGCTCATTAAACGGTTGGCAGCACCGCCTGAAACGAGGACGCCCAACTTGCACCGAGCGAAAATCGCTCATTCAAGAGTGCGGATGCAAGGGTTCCGACAGTGCCGACTCGTGCAAGGAGAAAAACAAAAACCTTGTCCAATAAAAACAAATCTACTTGACCCCGACGGAGTGCGGGGCACGAGGACGAATTAATGGCATGTTGTCGCGGCAAGAGTAATATGCCTTTTGCTGCGAGGCATTTAATTGCGCCACCCGCGTATGACTGCCAGTCGATGCTGGATGACTGTTTAAAGGAATATGATTTTTCGAATCCCGGCTTTCCCGGCGGCCGTCTAGGATGTCCGAAGAACTGTAAAGGCCCATTACAACTGAGTAATCAGTCGATGCTTTATGTCCTTTTCTTTCGTGTTCGTCCGGTCAACGTGCTGGCAGGAGAAGCCACTCTCCGGCCTGGCTTCTTCTGCCACTCCGGTGGAAGCTCATCCCCTTCCAACGGGGGATTTCCTTTGCCAGCGCGTTCAAGAATCCGTAAGGTTTCTGCGCGATCGGCACGGCGACCCCTTTCCCGGAAATACTCCTCGGTACGCAAAGCAGAAACCTTTTCCGCCACGGCCACGTTGATCAGCTGGTTTAGAGCTACGCCCTCAAGTTCCGCAGCCTTACGCAACTCCTCCAGTAAAGAGGGCTGTAGTCGCAATGCGAAATTACTTCGTCTCATGGGTTCGAACTCCTAATCTGTTGTAGCGCCGTTGCCGGCAGAATCACTGCACAACTAAAGCCCTTTATTCCAGACACAAAATCACGCTGATTGAATGTCACAATTGCGCTGGCACTTCCGTTTATTGCCGTTTCCAAAACCATATCGTCATCAGGATCGGATAGCTTGGCCGCCATCGGAAGGCAAGTCGAACCGGCCTCGCGACCGCGGCCAGATCATCCAGGACATGCCCGACTTCGGCACTGCTCAATCCACATGCAGCCAGATGTTGCGGGCGGGTCAGGACCGCTTCGTACTCAAGTATGAGCGGAACCGACAGCAACAATTCAACCTGCTGATTTAAGGCTGCCAGCAAAAGCTGGCGGCAAGCATCTCTGTCGCCCCGCAACGCCGCAACTATCACGTCAGTGTCGAGAACGTAAGAAGCCGCCACGTCTATATGATATTGCCATGCAATATCATCAAATCAAGCGATCTTTGGATCATTTTCGTAGCGTTCCGAATAGCGAGTCATTGGGATGGCCCTGGAGGTCGCCGGCTTGTTGAATAAACAGGTCGGCGGCGAACTTGGAATCAGCGAGATCATTGTCAAGGCGCAACGAGGAAAAGTGATGGAGAAAGAGGGCTGATGGCCAAGGCGGAGCCGACTTCTGACCCCGCCGCGCTGGTCCCTCTCAAAAGGGGTGCCTTGACCAGAGGATTGGGATCCGTGCCTGCGGTCCAGAGCAGGGTTTGAGCGCGAACCTCTCCAGCGGTCAATACAACGACACCAGGTTGAGCGTCACTCAGGCGAGCATTCAAGCGGAACGACACACCGCGCGTTTCCATCTTTCCCTGTGCATACCGTGCCAGGGATTCACTCGGCTCCGGCAAAATCCGATCACGCGCGCGAACCAGAACGATGTTCAGTTCGCTTGAAATTGGCGAAAAAATGCGAACGTGTTCTTGTCTATGTGCATTCTCCAAATGCCACGCATCAGGCTTGACAAGCCTTCCCCAAGTGCTAGAGTTGCCGCTCACAAAATTAGTGTGGTGGGCAGTTTCTTCGATAGTCAGGAAATAGCTGCCCGGGAGAGGAAAACGTATGAACATCTTTATGCGTCGGGCAGGCTTTGCCTGCTTGGCGTTCATCGCGGTAGCTGTCATTTTTCTGATGCTGCCGGGAACGCATATTGCGGCAGGTGGGAGCACGCTCGACGCCTGCGTCAACGGAGGGAATGGAATGATGCGGCTGGTGGTCTCCAGCGCAGACTGTCACGCCAACGAAACTTTTGTCGAATGGAACATCACCGGGCCTCAGGGACCTCCGGGGCCGCAGGGTCCACAGGGACCGCAAGGTCCTGCTGGGTCTTCCGCCGGCGGTCCGCCTTTCGTCTGGGTATGCACTCCGGCGAACGTTGACCTGGGCGGCAACGGTGACAAATTTACCGAGGTCGATATCGTCAATGGCAGCGCAACCACGGCCAACGTGGCTGCCCATTTTCTGGATATCAATGGAAACAACATCGGAGGCCAGCCTATACCCGGCACAAGCGGTCCGCCCATTCTGTATCCCGGCGAAACCGGAACCACCAATGTTCCCCTCGCCCCACAAAATACCAGGCCGTACATCTACGCGCTCGGATCGGGGATCAGAGGCACCACACCGGGACTGTTGGCGAGCGTCATCGTGACTTCCGACCAACCCGTAGTTGTCGGCTTCGCCGCTGGCCCATCATCGTTTAGCACCTGCGGGCTTTTGCCGAAGTAGATGGGAGCATCACTGGCAAAGTAGAAGAAGGCCCTGCTCGCCAGGGCCTTTTTGCAAATGACGACGCTCTTGCTCATAGCGATCAACAGCAAATTCTCCGCACGCTTTCAGTCTGAATCACGCCAGTTGTTTCCGGATAACCGCGCTTTATCACCCGAACAGAAACAATCGATTTCCGGTCTTTTTCGCAGGCTTATGCGGCAAGAAATTGCTAGTTTAGCCGGCGTGTGTCCTCGCAACGTTTGCCAGGTCAAACTCATTCGGGAAAAGACCCATCCACAATTGATCGAGGCTTTGCGCAGCGGAACGTGAAGATCACCGCGAAGCTGAAGATGCTCCCTTCATTGGCGCACGAGGCCGACTCTCCATCTTCTCATTCAATTGAGGAATCTGTGCAGGACTGCGGCGGAGGGCGCTTCGGTAGCATGACATATCAGCTTGGTATCGGCAGCAGGAGGTATTGCGGGCAATGAGGCATCGTCGGCGCCGCATGATCGGCCCAGCACATCGATTGTGGGCACCATGATGTGCCTAAATGACGTAAAGAGCTTGGTTCTACAGCTCAGATCAAAAAACGGTGAGTTTAGTGATCCTGGTGCAGAAGCAGCGTTGATGTGAACCGTTCCAAAAACACCCATAAAGCGCCTTTGTAAAAACCATTGAGTCACAGACGTCGCTGCGACCGCTGCTCTCTGTTTCAAAATCAGATGGATTTGGAACAGTGATTCGAGTCGACTGGAATCGATTGCACCGTTTACAGTTACATCCCAGAACAGGACTTCTGGATCGTAAAGGTAGCCTGCCCGGGTTTGTGAGTGATCGCGATTTATCAACAGCTAACTCTAGAACTGCACAGTTACGACGTGACCGTCGCGGGAGAGAATACGAAACTGATTCAACTGCCGGGGCGGCAAAGGCTCGGCGAACACACCGCTTTGCATTGATCTTAAATACCACACGCCTCCCGGAATACGGACGTACTCCGACCCATTGGCTGACCGTACCCTTTCCGAGTCAAAGTCCAAGAGGTAATCCCCGCCCCCATGTTCCAACCGCACTAAAGCGAATGCTTCCGCTTCCATGTCCGTGGGATGGCCGAGATAGACGGAGGCCGCAACGGGGTTGTCGTCAACTGCAACGGTGGCGCAGTCTCGGCTCAAATAGCGCGCAGGTGCATATCCAATGCAGATCCTCAGACTGAGAATGAGGACACCAGCCAGTGCCAGTTGCCAGCGGCCCATTGGTGCTGCTAGCGATGTAATCGCTGCCAGAAAGGAGAGCAGCAGCAGCGCAGCCGTTGCCCACGTCGTCCGGAAGTACATGCCGTAAGGCGTTCCACTTTGAATCACGAAATTGACGAACAAAACCCAGTCTGCAAGGAGGACCATTCCGAGTGCCAATGGCAGCTTTACTCGCAGTCCTCCGCCACGGCGTTTCCGTTTCCAGTCCCGCAAGCCGAAACCCGTCAGGATCGGCGGGGATAGTAGCCACAGAATATTGACAAGAATCGTGATTGCGGTGGACATCGGATGGAACTTTATGCGTCAGCGCAATGTTTGTCCAGATAACTGTCGATAACAGGCGTGGGTGTTGAAAAAGTCACGTGATTAGTAGGCCGAGATGGAGCAGAAGCATGCTACAAGGAGGAGTAGCTGCCCAAATGAGGTACTGGTCGAGCGGGACCATGCTGGTGGGATAAGGGGTCTTGGCATACTGTGCGTGTGCTGGCCGCGCCGCGCACAGTACCGGAACCAATGCGAGTGCTGCCATTGCGATCGTGCGGATTGTTTTTTGACTCATTGATGTTATCCCGATGAATACAGATTTTGATACGATGCCGGCTTCACCAGTTCATGGGTTTTATGAACATAACCAACTAGTTTGTCTATCGGCCGTATTGCTGGATAAGCTTAGCCAGGGCTTCAGGTTGCTCATCTGCAACATAATGCACGCTGTTCTTGATGACCTCGAGCTTGACACTTGCGAAGCCATGGGCTCGCAAATCCTCGGCCAATTTGGGCATGAGCTTCTCGAAAGGCGAGTTTTCCCCAGGAGCGAGCACCAGAGGCACGCCGATTGAGCTCCGCTGTGCCGCATTGAATTTTTCGTTCGCTGGAAAAGCCCGGTATATCTCTAAGAGCGCGCGCAGATGGTCAGGAGCAGCGTAGGACTTCGCGTAACGCGCCACATCCGCGTCGCTAAAAATATTGCGATCGTCGAGAAAGTAGCGGATGTAAATAGCCTCACGCCCGGCGAGGAGTTGCTCGGGCAAATCAGCGGTCTGCTGAAACTTGATATGCCAGGTGAAACGACTAGCTTTGACTTCCTCCCATGAATCAAGTCCCGGCACTGGGGAGTCAAGCAACATCACGCCACGGCAGGTTTCCGGATAACGGCGGACGAAAGCATAGGCAACCATGCCGCCGATGTCGTGACCGACAACGTAAACGTGCTCCAAATGCAGCTATTCCGCCAACTGATGAACGTCTTCCGCCATGTTCGCAGCGTCGTAGCCGCCGGGGCTCACGGCGGAACTACCCAAACCCCGCAAATCCACGGCAATGACTGTAAACTGCTGCGCTAAGCGCGGCATAACTTGATGAAACTCGTACCAGTCTTCGGGAAAGGCTTGCAGTAGAATGACAGCAGGTCCCAACCCGCTGCGCACGTAATGGAGAGTGGTTCCGTTAGCTTGTGCAGTTTTAGAGGTGAACCCGCGCCCCAACGTCGCGAGCGCGGGATCGGGCGGCGACTGACCAAACATGGCGGCGCAAGCCGCCACCACACAGACAGCCAATGTTTTTAGTTTGCAGCGATCATTCACACGAATACGCATGGCATAACCTCTTCGCCTGGTCGTGACTTGAATTCGCGTTGCGACATTCAGGCGACAGAAAATCCAGCTTATTTCTTTGGCTGCTCGCACTCGAAGTTCGCGGCGTCGTTCGGATTGCCACTGCCTTTGTATTTCGCTGCCTGCGGATACGGGCACAGAGGCCGCGTCATCTTCGCGTGCGTTGGGTCCTGGTCCTCAAACTTCGACGCAACAATGCTCGACGGCGCCGTCGCCTTTTCCACCCACTGCTCCAAAGACGCGTACACGCTGTGCTGCGGGTCGTCGAACTTCAGATCATAGAACGCTCCGAACGAATCCGTCCCCGGGCCTCCCAAGCAGTGTTGCATGCCCGGCACCATGTAGAGGCGGACGAAAGAGTCGACATCTTTTTGCCCCATCTTCTTGACGACGCTCTCGTAATAGTCGATCGGGCTCAACGGCGTGATCGCCGGATCACTCCAGCCGTGATAGATAACCAACTTTCCTCCATGGGCTTTGAATGGCTTGAGGTCGGGATCTGTGGCGTTCAGGACCTGCCCGGTTTTCTCATTGGCTGCTTTCAGGTCCGCATCAACCTTGAACGTCTTGTAGTCCCAATCAGACTTCCCGAATACAAAGTTGGAAAAAAATCCGTTGGCGAAAGACGCCAGGTGACTTTTCACGGGCGCCGGGCCGGTGAGCCAGATTCCCCAGCCGCCCTGACCCTCTTCGGCGCCGGGCAGAAAGCCAGGGGAAACCACGTGCCCTTTGGAATCGAGCATTCCCGCGTAGAGTTTCTTCAGCGCAGTGACCTGCGGGGCGGTCAGGCATTTGTCGGAATCCTCGCCCTTGCACTGGATCGTCGCGGGATCGAAGTGACACTGCCGCGGATCGTTTAGAATCCCATCGTGCACGCCGTCCGCCACGTCGCACGCGGCGTTTACCGCCGCTCCAATCGTGGGAATCTTTGCCGGAGGAATGAAGCTGGCCGGATCCACTGTCACGACCTGGGTGTCATAAGCTGCCGTCGCGAACAGAGCAGTAAAGTTGGTCGCCGGATCGCCGGCTAAGATTCCGTCATAGTCCTCGGGATAACGTTGGGCTTCCATCAACGCTTGCCGCCCGCCGTTAGAACATCCGGCGAAGTATGAGCGCTGCGGAGGCTTGGAATAATAAGCCGCGATTACTGTCTTGGCGACGCTCGTCATCTCATGAATTCCGCGATGACCGTAATCGATAATCTTTTCCGGGTGCCCCATCGCCCAGCCTGCATCGAGGGGGGACGATCCGGTATGGCCCGTGTCAGTCGCCGTCGCGGTGTACCCCGCCTTCATCGACTGTGCGAGTTGCACAATGTCAATCTGTCCCGCGAATCCGCCGCCGCCGATCCCTAGCAGCTTGCCATTCCATCCCGAGACCGGAAGCCAGACTTCAATTTTAATGTCGGAGTCTGCGGTCGGCTTCGACTCGGCAACGACGCGGCAGAATGCGGGAAGACTCTTATAAAAAAGCGCGAGTTCGCTGCCGCTCTTCGGTGTGGGAGGGCCGTTGAACGTGCCCGCCGCAACCGTCTGCGCAAGCGTAATCGTAGTGTTGGGAATCTTTGCCGCAGTCAGGCGTTCGCACGCGTCCTGGGCGTAGGCTATTGCGCCGGACAACAGCAATATGAACGCCACAACCCATCGGGAAGGTCTTTCTTTCATCTGTACTCTCCTGAGTCTCAGCTATTGCGGTCCTGCAGCTTTTTCCATGAAAGCCGCGTGATCTGCTCTTGTCTTCGCCTGATCGCAGTTTCTTTGCATGGTACTGGCTTGAATTCGCGTTAAAGGCAGATGTTAATGATGATGATCCGCGGACGCCGGCGTTGGGTACGGCGTTCCGTCCGACCACTCGGACACTTCAACGATGAACTCGGTCACTGGCTCCGGATTACCATTAAAGTGTGGAGCCACATTAATCGGGACGTCAACGCCAAACGGAGCTGCACCCCAGGTGTTAGCGTCTTTCACGGGTACATAAAACATGAGATGGGGAGAGCAGTTCCCGCATTTGCTGTTAAGGAATCCCTGCTTCGACAGCATATACGCCATCGCGCTAGGCTCGAGGGCCGGCAGTTCCCCTTTCGCAATCGCGGCCTTCATTCCCTCTTTCATTTCAGCTTTCGATTTTCCAGCCAATGCCAATTTTGTCCTGATCATAAGGATCGGTATCAGCGTCTTGGCAGCCTGCGGGTTGTAGCAAACCGGACCATGCCGCTTAGGGTTCCAAAACTCGGGACTGTCTTCGAATTGGTCCATCCAGCGGTCTACGTTGCAGACAAAGCCGTTCGTGCCTTGGACGGCAGTTTCAAAGCCATGCCTTCCAAGGACCAAAATGGTGGCGTCCTTGCCAATGGATGGGGGAGCCGCGCTTCGAGCCATAGCAATCTCCGCGTCGCGATCCATCAAATACTGCTCGAGCGGGGCCATGCTGGTGGGATACGGATTCGTGGTGTCCTGTGCGCGCGCTGGTTGCCCCGCACTTAACGCAACGGCTAGAGCAAAAAATGCCAACGCGATCATCTTCACTGTCTTTCGTTTCATTGGTTTTCCTCTTCGATACGATTCTCAATACACCTTCGGTACATTTCTCATTGCGACGTTCCTACATAACCGGTGCATCCGTTCCATCCGACCACTTGCTTACGGGCACGAGGAAGACCGAAAACGACTCTGGGGCTCTGGCGGTACCGCCTAAAATCGGCGAGTTGGGCAGATTCGCGCCCCAAGTATTGGCGTCTTTCGCGGGAGCATAAAACATTAGGTGGGGAAGCCAATGTCCGTCGTGGTCGTTAAGGTGCCCTTGCTTCGACAGCATATAGGACATCCCGCTAGGCTCGATGGCGGGCAGTTTCCCCTTATCAATCGCGGCCTTCAAACCCTCTTTTATTTCCGCTTTCGACCTTCCAGCCAAGGCCAATCTGGTCCGAATCATAAGGAGTGGCACCAACGTCTTGGCAGCCTCCGGGTTGAAGCAAATCGGGCCGCGCCTTTTATGGTTCCAAAACTCGGGACTATCTATGTCTAATCGGTCCATCCACGAGCGGTCTACGTTGCAGACAAAGCCGTTCGTGCCTTGAACGGCAGCTTCAAAGCCATGCCTTCCAAGGACCAAAACGGTGGCGTCCTTGGCAATGGATGGCGGAGCTGCGCTTCGCGCCAGGGCGATCTCGGCATCGCGGTCCATGAGGTACTGATCGAGCGGGGCCATGCTGGTGGGATACGGATTCTTCGGGTCTGCTGCGCGTCCTGGCTGCGTCACGCATAGTCCGGCAACCAACGCAAAAGTTCCTAATGTGATTGTCCTGACCATCTTTCGGTTCATTGATTTTCCTCTTCGATACGGGTTCCATTACACTTTCGAGACCTATAGTGATTGAACCTCTTTGAAGTGGGTTCATGCCCGTGCACGCCAATCGCAAACCCAAAGTCAGCGGTTTAGTAACTTCTGATCTTTTTCCGCGCCTTCCCACGCCTCGTGCGTTAGAACGCATTTCCACCCTCCGTCCTTCCACAGCCATACGTCGGTTTGGATCTCCATCGCGTCGTAGGGTTTGTGCTCGGAGCCAACCAAGGACGAGCCTGCGTTGTGGAGCCTCGTCGTCACCAGGGCGACATTTCCGTAGACGCGCACTCTGGGTTCCGACGATTCATATGCCGTATGCTTCAAGCGACCCGACTTTATCGCATTGGGAAAGGTTGACTTCCCTTCGCCTACTTCGCCCCTCGCAGAAATCACGACCCAGTCATCTGACAGCAGCCGTGCGATCCCATCCGGATCGTCATCGCGCAACGCTTTTGTAAGTTCGTCGTCCGCCGCCAGCGCGCTTTCTGCGGTCGGGCCAGCCGCAGGCTTTGCTGTCCCAGCAGCTTTAACAGTGGCGTCCCTGGGAATGGATGGCGGAGTCGCGCTTCGCGCCAGTACGATCTCAGCGTCGCGATCCATGAGATATTGCTCCCGAGGACCCATCTTGTTAGCCTGCTCCGGACTCTGCTGCGTTGTTCCAAGCGTAGAAATCAGGATGAAGATCAGCGAACCAGCTATTGTGAATTTCTTTGCGTTCATGAGTTTCCTCCAGTGGTTCACGCGATTACAGGTGCCGGTTCAGTGTGGATGAGCGCCTCTCGCAATTTCCCCATGCCGGTTCTAGAGAGGTCAGTCATTGTTTTCCGTTGAGAAAGAACGTTCCGCTTCCGATCCAGAACTCCGCGAGACATTTCAGGTTCTGCTTGTAGGTGCGCGTGACTGTGTATTCCTTTCCGCCTTTTACGCGAAGACCGTATTCACCCGTCGGGTACGGGTTGATTTCCTCTACGAACGCGCTGTTTACGATCACGGAGCGATGGATCCGAACGAATCCGCATGGTTCGAGCGCTTCCGCCACCACGGAAATCGATTCGCGCAGGAGATAAGAACTCGATTCCTGTTGGAGCAATACGTAGTTGCCCTCAGCCAGGACCGCGACCACATCGCCGGAATTGATAAAGCGGATTCTTCCCTTTACCTTGATGGCAATCCGAGTCGATCGCGGCCTGACAAGATCCTGAAACCTGGTGAACGGCTTCATTAAGCTCTCCGTCAGCTCTTCCGTTCGACGTGTCGTAGCAGATTCCGTGGTCTTAAGCATGTTTTACGAATGACTCGTAGGTCCAAAACGCACTTCCAGTCACCTTGGGTTTTCTACATCGGGAGTTACTGGTTTATGTCTTGCTTCGCCTCTACATAGCCGGTGCAGCCGTTCCATCCGACCATTTGCCAACCGCAATCACGAACTCAGTGACGGGCTCCGGACCGTCCCGAAACTGCGGATTTAGCGTGACCGGCGACTCGGGCAGATCCGCACCCCAGAAGGATTTCTCTGTCAGTGGAAAGTAGAACATCAGATGAGGTACGTAGTGCCCAAGGGCGTCATTCAGGTAGCCTTCCCGCGACATCATGTAACTCATCGCGCCCGGCTCCGGTGTTGGCAGCTCTTTATTGTTGAATCCGGCCTTGATGCTGTCGATCATCTCAGCTTTCGAGAACCCAGCTAATACCATTTCCGTGCGCTTCAAGGTGAGAGGCAGAATGGATCGCGCGGCTGCCGGGTTGAAGCATTGCGGCACTCGTACCCTGGGGCTCCAGAACTCCGCGGAATTGAATGGGTCCATCCAGGATCGTTCCACCACACAAACAAAACCGTTCCTTCCTTCAACGGCGGTCTCATAGCCCCGCCACCCGAGGACCAGGATCTTTGCGTCGCTGGATATAGACGCCGGGGCAGCGGATCGGGCCATGGCGATCTCGGCGTTGCGATCCGGCATCAGGTATTGCTCGATCGAAGCCATGCTCGGATACGCTGTCGAGCGATCCTCAGTCCGAACACTGCGGGTACGCGTTAACATCAGTCCAACAGCCACGCAGACGATAGCCAAGGCTCCGGCCCAAATCCAGCGGCTCGTCATCATTCTCTTTTCGAATCTCGACGAGTTGACCTTGGCTGCTTCCTGCTTCTGGAAGCGCTCCCGAAGCGCCGCGTTGATTTCCGAGGAAATGCTTACTTCTGGTGACTCAATTTCCCAGGCCGTTAGTTCTCTGGAAAGAGTCCGGAAATCGGCAGCAAGGGTCTGGCACTCCGGACACATTTCCAAGTGCGACAAGACCTCGTTGGCCTGGTCCGCGGGCAATTCACCGTCGAGATAAGCCATGAGTTCTTCCGGTTCGAGCAGATGCCTGTTCGTGCTCATTGCGTGCCTCGTCTTCCTGGGTGCGGCTGCCCGGCGCCCGTTCGAGGGTAAGGATTGGTTCTTGTATCCGACTCTAGGTATTTCTTCAGAGCGAGACGCGATCGAAAAAGCCTTGAGCCGACCGTGTTTACGGGAATCCGCAAGAGCTCTCCAATTTCGGAATAACTCAGCTGTTCATATTCGCGCAACATCAAGATTTCGCGGTCCGGCGCATCCAGCTTTTCCATGGCTTGCCGAACCCAGAGGACGCGTTCGGATGTTCCGTCAGTCTTAGGCTCCGGAGCGGGCTGTCCTGATGCACTACTTGTCAAGAACTTGCGCCGTTCCGAAGCCAGCAGCTTCAACGCAATACCACACAGATACGTTCCTACCAAGGCTCGCGGTTCATAACGCGAGGCAGAGCGGATCACCGCGAGGAAAGTTTCCTGGGTGAGTTCCTCCGCCCGCTCGGCGTTGTTCAGTCGGCGCCGGAAGAAGCCGTACAGGGTCTTGCGATAGCGGGCAAACAGCTCCTCGAAGGCTGTGCGTGATCCACGCTGGAATTCCAGCATCAAGGCTTCGTCGCTAGTCATAGTCGGTGCGCCAGCTCAACCCGCAATCCTTCCCCGGTCTTTTCCACATCACTCATACTTCTTTAATGTCATAGGAAAGCGAAAAATTTCCGTTCCGTTGCATTTATTTCTGTGTTTTGTGAACCTCCAATTTGTATGTTATGGCTGCAGTCTTCGACGCCAATGTTTTCCCGGTCTCCCGAATCTAGGAACATTGGTAGCGATTTCTACTGATATTTGTAGGAATTGATCATTGAGTTTGTTTTGCTTGGTTTCGCACAAGCCGGAAAACCATTTCGGTGTCCTTACCGTTTCGCCGCCAGGTCCAGTGCTCAGTGATGTGATCCTTGTCGATGAATTGAAGAACGAGTTTCTGCTCGTGACCGACGTTGCTGTCAGGAAGGTTTCCCGCTCCCGTAAAGACGAATTCGAGCTTCATTATGGGGTTGTCGGTGGGCACGGCGCGCATGCGCGGCTGATTGTTCGTTGGACAATAGTGGGTGAGAACAATGGAATCGATGTCGAGACTGTAGAGGGTGACCATCTCTTCCATATCCGCCATCGCGAGAGTTTCCATGATTGCCGTATCGGAGGCCACAGGAAGGAATTCGCTCTTCACCGGATGGCCCTGGTCATCTTTGCCTTCCCATTCTCCGGCAAGGCTTTGGATTTTCCGAAAGCCCTCCCTCGCGGAGGGTGCTGAGGTCGGTTGAACTTGTGAAAACGTCGCCGGAAGCGCAAGCAACACCAGAATTAAACCGTTGACTGCCCATCGACACGCGTTTGTCATGCGAACATGCTAACGTGCCGCCCTTTGTGGCATAAATGACAAATAAACCACTTTTTCTGCCATACTGTTCATCCAGAAGAATGAATGCGAAAAAAACATCGCGACTCAATGCAGCACGGCATGTTGTCTTTCTAGCGGTACCGCCGGTCGAAGAGCTGGATTTAGTTGGACCGTGGGAGGTCTTTGCGACCGCAAACAATGCGCTTGCTCCGGGAACAAGGGCCTACCAACTGCACCTGCTCACTACAAACCGGGCACGGGCCTTCACCGGCGATTCACGCCTTAAACTGAGCGCAGATGGGCACTACAAGAGCTTTTCCGGCCAGGTGGACACGTTGATCATTCCTGGAGGGAGCGGCCCACAGGATATATGTGATCGGGACGTGCTGAACTGGCTGCGCCTGCAATCAAAAAAGGCCCGCCGCGTCGTTTCAATCTGTACGGGAGCATTCCTCCTGGCTCGCGCGGGCCTTCTGGGCGGGAAACGAGCCACCACACATTGGAAATTTGCGACTGAGCTGTCGCAGCGATACCCGAGCGTCACGGTTGAGCCGGATCGTATTTATATCCAGGACTCCAAGATCTATACCTCGGCTGGGGTAACTGCGGGGATGGATCTGGCGCTGGCGCTTGTTGAGGAGGACTTGGGCAGCACAATCGCTTTGAAGGTGGCGCAGGCTCTGGTGCTATTTTTGCGCCGCCCTGGAGGCCAGGGGCAGTTCAGCGCTTTGCTTTCTTCGCAAACAAGCGATTTGCGGTCTCTGCGAGAGTTGCTGGTGTGGATGGAAGAGAATCTACACCGAGATTTGTCAGTCGAAAACCTGGCGGCGCGCGCGGCCATGAGTCCCCGCAACTTTGCTCGCGTGTTCGTGCGTGAGGTGGGCGCCACTCCGGCCCATTTTGTAGAGCAACTGCGGATTGAAGCCGCTCGGCGGTTGCTAGAGGGAAGCAAGAGGAGCCTTGATGATGTTGCGGCCGCAAGCGGATTTGGAAGCGCGGAATTGATGCGGCGTGCTTTTCACCGCTCGTTGGGAATCTCACCTGGTGCGTATCGGGACCGCTTTAAACGGTGGTCAAATCTCTCTGTGCCTAGGCCGAGCCGAATGCTTCACAAACGGCGAACCCCTCGCCGATTGTAGTGACATCGTACCGGACCGCATCCGTTCCAAAGGCATGGGATCGTCATGGAGGAGATGATTTCTTTGTGTTCGTGAGTTTCCTCCTGGTTCACGCGATTACGCATGTGTCTTTTTAGTGTGGATAAGCACCTCTCACAGTTTCGCCAAGTCGGTCCACGAGAGGTCAGTCATTGTCCTGCCTTGGGAAAGAATGCTCCGCTTCCGATCCAGAACTCCGCGCAAGATTTGAGCTTGGCGTTCGGCGCGAGTGGCCGGACCTCAACCGCGCGGCTGCCGCGGCTGCCGGGCAGCGCGCCGCCCAATCGAGGGGTGCGTGAATCGAGGGGAGTTCGAGGATCAGGATTCCCGCCAGTTGCTCCTTGGTATCAGCGTAGGGGCCGTCCTGCACGCGCCGCTTTCCTTCCGTGATCCGTACCGTAGTTCCGGTCTCGGGCACCTCAAGTGCATCGTAAATCAGCGAGAGATTTTCCTTCATTCCTGATGAAACGTCCATGTCGACCCATGCCCGGTCATCCGCCTGTCCAGCCCAGCGGCCATGCCGAACAACATCGATCGGCCGCTGCAAACTGGACTTCTGCTTGGATACTCCCGCATGTCAGAAGGCCGGATTCGAGAAGGAATCTCACGTTTGGCACGAGTTGTTTGACGGGTTTTTGCGCTAGATGCGCCGCAGGTTAAAGTCTGACGAGCCACCACAGCCGATTTCGACAAGCAATAAGCACCAAAGTAACTCCATTTACATAGCAGTTAACCAAATATCTACGGAAAATCGTACTCTGGCGAACCTCGCTCTACAGCTATCGGAAGATTGTGGGCCGATCCGAGATCTATTGCCCTTCCAACTTTGAAGCCTCGTACTAGGCCCTGTCACAAGGATCAGCACATACGTTTCAACCGCACGTAAGGCCATCACATTTCCAACTGACGATCTTCAGTGTGGGCGCGTGGTTGCTCTTTCCATATTGCGAAATCGAAAAGAGGCCTTGGGTACACGGGCTCCGAAGGGAGATCTTTGATGAATCGCAAGCTGTTCGTCCTCCTGCTCCTATTTGCATGGTGCCTGGCGCTGGCTTTGCCGATCGTCGCCACAGGCCAGGTGCTGAAAGGCTCCATCTCCGGCACCGTGGTTGATCCGCAAGGCGCGGTCGTTGCCAATGCGCAAGTGAAGGCAACTCATGTGACCACAGGTACTGTGCTCAACACCAAGAGCGATGGCGCAGGTCTGTTCCGGTTCAACCTGATTCCAACAGGCACCTACATGGTCGAGATTTCTGGACAGGGCTTCAAGACCTCCATACAAAAAGACATCGCGGTGACTGCCGGATCGGATGCCGGACTAGGTAGCGTGCCGTTGGCGGTAGGCGGCAGTGAGACAACGGTAGAAGTAAGCGCTGCAGCGCCGCTGGTCGAAACTTCGCAAGCCCAGGTCACAAACACGTTTTCGGGAACTGTTTTGGCGAACTTTGCAGGAATCCAGGAAGAACAAGGGTTGGACAGTATGGCGCTGTTCGTGCCGGGCATCGTTTCTTCCCGCGACAACAACTTTGCGAATGTTAACGGCGGCGCTGGTTTCTCGGTGAATGGAATCCGCGGACGCGGCAACGACCAGCAGATTGACGGTCAGAACAACAACGACAACAGCGTGACCGGTCCAGCGCTGTTTGTGGTGGATCCCGAGTTCGTGCAGCAGTATGTCCTGATCACCAACAACTTCGGCCCGGAATACGGTCGAAATGCCGGTTCTGTCGTGAACGTCATCACGAAGTCGGGGACCAACGGCTGGCACGGCAGCATCTACGAGAACGAAAACAATTCGATCTTGAACAGCCTGACCAGCTCGCAAAAGCAGCCTGGAGTCGACCTGAAACAGCCTCCGCGAGCCAACGATGAATCCGGCGGCTTTACCGTGGGTGGCCCCCTTGTTAAGAACAAGGCCTTCTTCTTCGGCGGTTTTGATCAGGAGATCCTATCGACCGGAACAGCGTATTCGACTACAGCCATCACGCCCACTCCGGCCGGTCTGGCCACGCTGGCCGCCTGCTTTCCCGCTGGGGCTCCGGCCAATGCTATCGCAGCTCTTTCCAAGTTCGGGCCCTGGGGTATTTCCGCGGGGAACCCCACTCCGGTCCCCACCGGTCCGGGTAACACCTTTGTGACGCAATCTGTAGGAGGGTGCTCCGGGGTTCAGGTTGCCGGCGTCTCGCGTGTGCTTCCCACGCCATTTCACGGTTTCAACTTTGTGAACCGAGAGGACGCAAATATCGGCGGGCAGGACACGTTGATGGCCCGCTACATTTTCAATCGTGGCGACTCCTTCAATCTGAATGATAACGGGCCCGCTGGATACGTTTTCAATGTGCCCGCTTTGAGCCAGGCGGTGCTGCTGAGTGAAACCCACAACTTCACCAGCCGTATGGTCAACGAAGTCCGCCTGGGCTTCGATCGTTTGAATGTTGAGTTCGGCGGCAACAGCATCGGTACTGAGCCGACCACGTCCAATATCAGCAGCGCGGTCACCGACGTGATTTTTGCGAGTGCGGTGCCGACGCTTGGCTTCGGGGTGAGTCCTGCTTTCCCTCAGGGCCGCATCGTGAATACCTGGCAGGCGCAGGACAACTGGAACTACGTTCTAGGCAAACACTCTTTCAAGGCGGGCGTGAATTGGACGTACCAGCAATCTCCCAGTATCTTCCTCCCCTTCGTCAACGGTGGCTACGTTTATCTGGACGGCGCGCTTGGCCCAGGAACCACGGCCCTGGACGCCTACGTTCACAACGTACCGATTGAAGGCTTGATCACGCAAGGAAATCCCGAGCTTCCGCTCAAAGAGTACGACACATTCTTTTATGTTGGGGACGATTGGAAGATCTCTCGCAACCTGACTTTGAATCTGGGCGTTACCTATTCGTACTCGGGACAGCCGCTGAACTTGTTGCATACTTTGGGAGTTCAGCAACAGTCCGGCCCGAACGCCCTGTGGGATCCAGCCCTGCCGTCCTCGGTAACCGCTCCGGTAAGCGAAGCGGCTTACAAGAAAGCGGTCGGCCCCAGCTTCGGCTTTGCATATTCTCCCCAATGGGGCCGTTTCCTGACGGGGAACGGCAAAACGACGATTCGCGGGGGATACCGTGTTTCCTACGATCCCTCTTTCTACAACATCATCTCGAACAACTACGGAGGTGCGCCCTCGGTGTTGTTTGCCGCCGTGGCCGCACCGCCTCTTCCTGCGGTTCCGACCGCTTCCAATGTGACGCCTCTTCTGCTTGCCGGCTTGGCGCCCGCGATCGGGCACCTGGATCCCCGGGACCTCACCGAAGTGACCACCTCTCCGAACTTCCGGCCGGATCAAGTCCAGAGTTTTGCCCTGGGCTTCGAGCGCGAGCTCACCAGGAACTCGGCACTCGAGGTGCGATTCGTCGGAAACCACGCCAGCCAGCTCTTTCAAACTGTCAACGCGAACCCGTTCCTGGGCACTGCTGCGGACCCTGGTTTGTCACAGCTCTTCCCCAATCTGGTGCCTGCGGGTGATACTCCGTGTCCTGCGTCCCAGGCGTACGGCGCCGCTGCAATTGGCCGCGTGAATTGCAGCGCGGGCATCCTTCTGTCGCGAAACAACACAGGTTTTTCCAACTACGAAGGACTGCAGACGGAGTTCCGTGCCAACAACATGTTCAAGCAGTTGACGGCGCGCGTCGGGTACACCTACAGCAAAACGTTGGATAACGTGAGCGAGATTTTTGGCTCTGGCGGCGCTGGGAACACGACATCGATCGCCCAGGACCCACTCAACACCAGAGGCGCGGAGTATTCGTTCTCAGGCCTGCACATTCCGCAACAGTTCAGCCTGGTGCTGATCGAGGAATTACCGTTCTTCAAACAACAGCACGGATTTGCCGGTCACCTGCTGGGCGGCTGGACCATCTCGGGCTCTTACATCTTTGAGTCCGGGCAACGCTTTACGCCGATCACGCAAAACCTGACGACGCCTACGATTGCCGGAGACTTCTTTGACGAGGGCTTCCTGAGCTCTTTTGGGACCGGCCAGACGGTGGCGCGTCCGTTCTTCGGTAATCCCTCGGCGCCGGCCACCAGCGTAGGAATTTTCGCTGGCGACGCCTGCACTTTGTTCGAAGGCGGGGCCGCAGGAACAACGCTCTGCAGTGTAGCTCCGACACAGTTGCTCAGTTTGAATGCGATCAATGCGACGCCCCCCACGGCGTCGGACTTTACCGCAACCACGGTTAACAAGAGTCAGGTGCGTTATATCGCGAACACCGGCATAGCCGAAAGCATCTTTGGGACGCCCTTCGGCAACGTGCCACGGAACGCCGGCATCGATGCGCCCCTCAACTACCTCAATCTGAGCGTGGCAAAGGCGGTCAAATTCAACGAGCGAGCCTCGTTCGAGCTCCGCTTCACGGCTTTGAACGCATTTAATCACGCAAACTTTACCACCGTAGTTCCGACCATCGATACAGCGGGAAATCCGAACTTCGGCTCCGGCTTTGGCGATCCCCGCCTGACCGGCGACACGATTCCCGGTTCAAACCTGGCTGCGAGCCGTCGGTTGTACATCGGAGGCACCTTCCGCTTTTAGGTTGTTGGCGGGCTTGGACGCTGTTGTCCGAGCCCGCTGCTGTGTAGTTGATCGACAGGCTTCGAACCCGGACCCAAAACTTTAAGCGTCCACTTTTTCGCGGACGATCAGGTGTTCCCAAGGAGGGGAAGACATGAAAGGATCGATGAAAGACCTGCAGCGATGTATCTTACTCGCCATCATCGGAGGTCTGTTTTGTTTTAGCGGGACAGATCTCCGGGGTCAAGCCACGGCGAGCTCAACCGTTCAGGGCACAATCACCGACCAGACAGGCGCGGTGATCGGCAAGGCAGATGTAACCCTGACCAGCAAAGAAACCGGCGCCGTTCGCACTGCCAAGACCAACAATGCGGGCGAATATCGTTTCGACGGGCTGACTGCCGGCTTTTATACCATTAAGGCGACGGCTTCCGGTTTCGCGACCGGGGAAGCCAACCAGGTGGAATTGGCGGTGGGCAGAACTGTCACCCAGGACTTCGCGCTCAAACCTGGTGCGGTCAGCGAGACCGTAGAAGTGACCACGGCAGCTCCTCTGGTGGACAAGACAAAAACAGACGTGAGCACGAACATCACGCCGCAGCAAATCCAGGACTTGCCGATGATCAACCGCGATATCGCCGACCTGGCGTATCTCGCGCCGGGTGTGAAAGCGGCGGATGCCTACGATCCGACCAAGGTGCGCATGTCGATCTTGTCGGTGAACGGACAGGGCGGCCGCAACGTGAACGTCACCATCGACGGCATTGACAACAAGGACAACACCGTGGGCGGACCGGTAATGCAGGTGCCAGCCGAGGCGGTTCAGGAGTTCCAGATTTCGACGCAGCGCTTCTCTGCCGTCAATGGACGATCAGCAGGCGCCGCCATCAACGTGCTCACCAAGTCAGGCACCAACGCCTACCACGGTTCAGCCTTTGGCTTCTTCCGTGAACAGAACTTCAACGCGGATCAAAAAGTACCGAATGGGGATGGAACCACATCGTCTCAAAATCCGCCCTACTCACGGCAATGGTTTGGCGGCTCTTTTGGCGGACCCATCAAGAAAGATAAGCTGTTCGCCTTTTTCGCGATGGAGCGGCAGCGCGAGAACTCCTCGATTGCCGAAGACCCATCGGCTTTCCAGGAACTGCAACTGATAACCTTCCTGGGAGCGAAGCCGTCTCCGATCATTCCCACACCGTTCTATGAGAACCGCATCAACGGGCGCATGGACTGGACCATCAACACCAAGCATTCTGCATACTTCTCGGTAACCACCCAGGGCAACAACGGCCTGAACGATCAGGGCAATGCCACCTCTGACTTGACGGACGGAAACATCAACGTCAATCATATGCAGGTCGCCAACTTTACACTCAACTCTGCGCTTAGTCCCTCGCTGATCAACCAGTTTACGGTCGGCACCCAATATTGGAACAACCTGATTGCCAGCACCTTTCCGCCTTCGCCGAATTTTAGTTTCCCCCTGGGCCGAAACACGATCAACATCGGAACCAACGCCAACGTTCCGCAGCAGTCAATCCAGCGTAAGATCCAGTTCAAAGATGACGTGAGCAAGTCGGTTGGCAGACACACGTTCAAGACCGGCGTTGACTACATCTTGACCCCGTTCATGGGCGGCTTCTTCGAGTTCACCCCGACGCTGAATCTTACTTACAACAAGTTGCCCAGCCAGATCCTGGCATTGCCCCAGGGATTCCAGACTCCTGGGTTGGTTGACGAGATGCAGATCGCGGTGGGCGACCCGACCTTCATCATCAAGGACGCGAAGCAGCTCGGATTGTATTTCCAGGATGACTGGAAGATCACCAATCGCCTCACCGCCAACATCGGGCTTCGCTATGACAGGGACTTCGATTTCATCGGCGGCTCGGATATCGCCCAAAGCAGATCCTTCCAGGAACTGCAGGCGATTGCCCCCTTCAGCCCCCTGGCCGCGTCCCTGGTCGCCAAGCAGGCGAGCGACTTCACCAAGGGCCTCAGCCCGCGCGTCGGCTTCGCCTATGATCTGAACGGCCACGGCAATCATGTCGTCCGCGCCGGCTTCGGACTGTACTACGACAACACCTTCCAGAACATTCCCTTGTTCATGGAGCAACAGAGCAACCCAATCATCTTCCAGACTGCCTTCGACGTCACCGGCAGCGACATAGTACCGGGCACGGGCGTTCAGGTCCAGAATTGGCGTCTTGGTTTGGATCCTATGCCGACGATCCCGCCTGGATCATCGCAACTGAACCCCGGGTCGACCGGCCGCCTCATGGACCCGAATTATCGCGTACCGGAGACCGAAGAGTTCAACGGTGGCTATAGCTGGACCATCAACTCGAAGTCTGTGCTTGAAGTTGAGTACGTGCACGTGCTGAGCCTTCATGAGACGAAGACCATCAACCTGGATCCAAAACTTCCCATTAATCCAGCCAACATAACCACCACCAGCGTGACGGAAGACGCGGCAGGGCATCCGGTGTGCACGCCGGCGTCTTGCGGGTTCTTCCAGCCAATGGATGCTGCTTTCAACGCGGCCGGTGTGCCTGTCCTTGGCAGCATGCGCGTCGACGAGACCATCGGACGGTCGCGTTACGATGCCATGAACATCAGCTATCGCGCACGGGGATTTCACCGCATGGACCTGGTCGCCAATTACACCCTGGCCCGCGCCGTGGGCTATGACCAGGATGGTAATGGCTTCCGCACCTATCCGCGTGATCCGCAGAACCCGTTCTCGCAGTTCGAGTTCGGACCTAACTTCAATGACGAGCGGCACCACGTCACGCTCGCGGCAACCTCGCACCTGCCCTGGGGCATGGAGTTCTCTCCCATTGTTCAGATAGGGTCGCCGCGCCCGTACAATGCTACTGCCGGGACCAATCTATTGGGTCTTGGTGGCGGCAGCCAAGCAAATCCACTCGTTGTAACCAATGCCAACCCAACGGACCTGACCTCTGGTTTGAATTTAACGCCTGCGCTCGATTCGGCTAGCGGGAAACTTAGTGAGAAACTGGCGGCTGTCCAATGCTACTATGGCGGAAACTGTCACCTGTCGCCCTATAACCCCCTCCGTGGCGATCCGTTCTTCAACATGGACATGCGCGTGGCGAAGAACATCAAGCTGGGTGAAAACCGGGACCTGCAGCTCGCGTTCCAGGCGTTCGACGTAACCAACCGTGCCAATTACGGCAGTAACTTCGGCGAGATCGCCGGGTCTCCACAATTTGGACACCCGGTCGGGTTCATCAACCCCACGAGCAGCTTCCTGCCGCGGGCGTTCACCGGTGAATTCGGAGCTCGATTCACCTTCTAACTCTTGTTGTAACAAGCGCAACAAGACCATCCGCCCGGCGCTCCGGCGCCGGGCTTCTTTAAATGTTCGGCATGCCCATACGGCCTCACTGATTCGGGAGGCGATCTTGATTCAAACCTGTCTGAGGCCGCTTCCGTTCCTCTTGCTGGTCACACCTTCTATTGCGACAACCGACAGGCTTGTCGCCCAACTCGCGCAACGCGAGATTCCATACTTTGTTGATGCCGCCGCCACTGAGTACGACTTGGAGCAGGACGCCAAAGAATTTGATCGGATCCGACGACTGCCTTCGGCGGAGCAATTCCAGGCAAACATAAGAAACAATCTTCGCCGACAGCAACGCTGGCGCGTCTACCCTAGAAATGACGGTACGTGGGCGCCTGATCCGATTTTTGGTAAGCAAGACTACGTTGTTCTCACCAAAATGTGCTACAACGCCGGTTCGCGGCGTTGGCTCTGAAAATTTCTCGCAAGTCATCGAAAAATGAACAGGAGGAACTCATGAATTTAAAGAAACTCGCGGTGGTTGCTTCACTATCCTTCGCCCTGATTTCTACGCTTGGGCCTACGCGGCTGATACAGGCGCAGGGTGATAGTAATCCATATCCCACGATGGCCCCGCTCGAACAATACCTAATGGATCGCGACGCTGAGATCGCCATGGCGCGAAGTGCCGCGCCGGAATCCATATCCCGCGACGCAACGGTCCTCGTCCTTGGGCGCCACGGCTATGAAACGGCGGTGGAAGGCAAGAACGGTTTTGTTTGTTCCGTGGATCGATCCTGGATGAGCGGGTTCGATGAAAAAGGCTTTTGGAACCCAAAAATACGCGGCGTGCTCTGCTACAACCCGCCCGCCGCTCGCTCCATTGCGCCAATTGCATCGCTCCGAACACGTCTGGTATTAGACGGTCTGTCTAAAGAGCAAATCATCGCTCGCATCAAGGCTGCATATGCCAAGAACGAGCTCCCTGCTCTGGAGCCTGGATCGATGGCCTACATGTTGTCAAAGCAGGCCTGGCTCAGCGACCGTGAGCCCCACAGCCTGGCTCACTTGATGTTCTACACTCCGCTTATGGACGGCGCGAATTGGGGTGCGAACAAGCCTGACACTCCCGTCGCCCTGCTTCAACAGTTCCATGGTGCACCAGAACCCATTAATGTATTCATAGTTCCGACCGGCAAGTGGTCGGATGGAACGTCGGCTCCGGTAATGTGAGGAACAATGAAATCCAGGAATGCAATCTCAAATCTCCAGCGCGGAGGGTTGGTCAAGGATCCTTGTCACTCGGCAGCCTCTCCCTTCAGTTCGTCACAATTTGGTCGCTCATTAACGGGCACTCGGATAAGGTGAAAGCTGAATAAGAAACGCCCATTCTCCTTATTCACTTAACCCCCGGGGTCGCCTGACTCCGGGGATTTTTTGCTGGATCCGAGGTCCCGACCAATCCAACACCTCTTTAAGGAGGAGCATATCGGGCTACTCAATGCCGTGTAAACGCGTAAACAAATCCGGCAACATAGAGCAACGTCGCTGCCAAGGCGCCGATCAAAGGCCCCTTAAACCAAAAGATGCGAGCTACCACAACATACCCTATCAGCATGAGCAATCCGATCACGGTCAAGAAATACGACCTCTGCAGCAGCTCCCACTGGCACACAACCAAGTATGCGTAAGTCAGGCCGAACAATAGTGCCCCCATGCTGTGACTTATGTTGAATCCGATCCAGGTTTTCCACATCGTGGTTTCGCTGGAGATACGCGGCGCAACCTCCTTCATCGCTGTCTCAAGCTGGCTTTCGCGAGGGCTGAACTTGTCAGTGAAAAATGTGTATGTCAAATGCACGCTGCCGAGGTACAAGAAGATCGCAGCACCAGCGCCAATCAAAATACGCGAAATCATGGTTTGGCTCCTATCCAAAACAAATAACCAACTCGAAACATGTGTTGATAACTGCCTTCTGGTAAATATCGGGAATCGCACAAAACCTGGTACACGCCATTGAGCAAGAGTACCGGTAACCTAAAATTGTCGACAAGGTGATTGCGCAGAAAAGCAAGGTTGCCATGAAATTGACATGGTGAAGCAACGTGAGCGCCTACGGCGAAAATACAAGCGGGTCCCTCGGTGCAATGCGGCAACGGCCGCCTCTGAAGAATGAAACAACTCAGCGCCTCCTTGATGAGTGAGACGCCAGAAGCCGGTCATTTCTGCATGCGCCGATTTCTCTTAGTGTGCTGGGCGCGCGCGCCAAGACAACTTTTCGACATCAACAAACAAAAGATGACTTAAAAGGTAGAAAAATGCCGATTATACCTTGGCAAAGCCATAATCGGCGTTATTCTACCTTTTATAATTAACGCCATAAACGGTGCATTTTTACCGATTGATATTGATGTTATTAATAATAGGTAATAAAATACCGTTTATGGTAAACGTTTCGTTTAGCACCCCGGAAGAGTTGCAGGTTACCCTAGGCGAGCGTATGCGCAGGTTGCGCCTTTCTCGCAATATCGACCAGCGCACCGCCGCAAGTAAAGCGGGTATTTCAGAAAAGGCTCTGCGCAATCTCGAAGCCGGGCGCGGATCGAGCGTGGAAACACTCCTGAGGACGCTGAAGGCGCTCGATTACCTACAGGGCATAGACGCACTTGCACCAGAAGCCACAGTTAGCCCGCTCGCTATGTTGCGCAGATCCAGCCCACAGCGGCGCGTTCGGCGTCCGCGAAAGCCGCCAAAGGATACCCAGTGAAACAAGTCTCGGCCATTGAGGTCCGAATCTGGGGAACCCTGGTAGGAGCGGTCGCTCTCGACCCGAAGCTCGCGTACTACGCGTTCGAATACGATCCAGCATGGCGACGGGCGGGGATTGAATTAGCTCCGCTGATGATGCCACTGGATCAAGGACAGACTCCGTTCATCTTCCCCAACTTGCCCGAGGCAACTTTCCACCGGCTTCCAGGAATGCTTGCCGATGCGTTGCCCGATGATTTCGGCAATGCTCTTATCGACGCGTGGATGGCAGAACAGGGAATCGTCAAAAGTGCGGTGACGCCTCTAGATCGATTGGCCTACATGGGAAAGCGCGGGGTAGGCGCACTGGAGTTTAAACCCGCTCGCGGCTCCCATACGGAGAGCGCTGCTCCCCTGGAAATGAAAGCACTGGTGGAAGCAGCACGCAAGGCCCTTGAAGGCGATCTTTCCAAGGACGACTTGGCCCAAGCAGCACTCAATAACATCATTCATGTAGGCACCTCGGCGGGGGGCGCGAGAGCGAAGGCCGTGGTTGCATGGAATCCGCAGACGAACGTCATCCGGAGCGGTCAGTTCGATGCCGCGGAGGGATTCGAGCACTGGATCTTGAAGTTCGATGGAGTAGGGAAGTATGAAGAATTGGGCCCCGGAGGGCCCTACGGACGAATTGAGTACGCCTATTACCTGATGGCACAGGAAGCCGGCATCGACATGTATCCTTGCCGCCTACTGGAAGAAAACGACCGAGCGCACTTCATGACGCGCCGTTTCGACCGTGACGTGGTCGAGGGAAAGACCATCAAACATCATTTACAGACGCTCTGCGCAATGGATCATCTAGATTTCAAGCAACGGGCAACCCACACATATGCTCAGCTCTTCATGGTTGTTTCCCAGCTTAAGCTCGGGGATGCCGCCCTCGATCAGTCGTTTCGCCGCATGACGTTCAACGTGATGGCGAGAAACTGCGACGATCACACAAAGAACTTCGCATTCCGACTGAAGCAAGGAGGCAAGTGGGAACTGGCCCCGGCTTACGACATGACCCACGCCTACAACCCCAGGGGCGAATGGACCTATCAGCACTTGATGAGTGTAAACCGAAAATTCAAGGACATCACACGCCAGGATTGCCTCGTCGAAGCAGATCGTTTCGGAGTCAGCCGGCCAAACGAAACGCTAGACGCCGTACGAGAGGCAGTCCAGAAATGGCAGCAATTCGCCAAAAGGGCAGGGCTGAGCGATTCAGCTGCAGAAACCGTCTCCAAGGATTTTCACCTCATTTGACAAAGAGGCTTCGCCCACAACGCTTCCTAGTAGCCTCACGAAACTTATCGAGGCTGATGTAAATGCTGTCATAATTCTCCTTGTGATCACCCTGACCTGCCCGCTGTTTCTAGTCCAGGGATAATGAGACTCTCTCCTGATTTTGAGCGGTCCCCCCTTTCTGCTACACCTTCAAGGAGAGTTTTCGGCTGTCTGTGAGCCTGTCCGCGAGCCCTGAACAGCGAGCTGACAGGCGAACTCTATTGGTGTCCGTTCCCCCAGAGCCCTGTGATGTCGGCTCTCATTGTATTCCCGCCGCCAAGCTTCGATGATCTGCCTGGCTTCGGTTAGAGTTTCAAACCAGTGCGCGTCCAGACACTCGGCTCGCAAGGTTCCATTGAATGATTCGACATGAGCATTGTCGGTTGGCTTCCCTGGCCGCGAGCAGTTGATCTGCACTCCATCTTTATAGGCCCACAGGTCCATGTGCAAAAACTTTTCGAGATGCTGTTAACGAGCAGTGAAGAGATCGCAGCCAGGAATTCAGAGCCGAGTTGCGTTGCAAGCAGATCGCCCGCGCGGGCGATCATTTCGGTTCGATTACAATTTCCTTCAGCTGTTCCGTTTTGTGCTGCAATTCCGCGGTCCCTGGCGGAAACTTGTTCATGTTGAGGATGTAGGCCAGAATGTCGGCCTTCGATGACCTGCTCAAACCCGCCGGATTGTCCATGGGCATGGTCAAACGGATTCTCTCGAATAGGACATCCAGCGTAAGGCCGTTCCAGTTTGAGAGGAACTGTCCGCCGGCAAGCGGCGGCGCTGATTCACCGCCCGTCATCTTGTCGCCGTGGCAAGAAGCACATTTCTGTTGATAGAGCGGACTCCCACGCTTGGCCTGCTCAGGCGTGTAGACGCCATCCCAGACGGAGTGTGGTCGCGGCGTGGGCGTTGCTTCGGGCTTGTCTTGTTGTGGTTGTAGTGCGCCGACCGAGGCGCACATGGTGTACGCGATGAGGGTCAGCCAAGCGAATCTGCCACTCATTTCTTCAGTCTTCCTCGGGCAAGGTAAACGCAATGTACTCTCCTGAGTAAGCACCACCGCTCACCGCAACCACGATGTATTGCTTACCATCCACCATGTAGGTCATCGGCGAGCCGCTTTGCGGCGCAGGCAGGTAGACCGAACCAATTTCTTTTCCCGTGACCTTGTTGTAAGCGTGTAACAGGCCGCCTCGCGGGTGATCTGCCGTTGTCGTGACCTGGCCATCGCCGGCAATCACCAGAGTCTTAGTAATCAGCGTGCCAATGTTGTAGGTCTGTTGGCCGGTGCGTGGAATATTCAACCCTTTGAGAGCTGGATGGTTGCGGACAACGTCCGGTGTCTCGCCGTGTGCGATCTGCCAGACAATCTCACCTCGATCAAGGTTAATCGCAGAAATCGTCCCATAAGGCGGCTTGATCAGAGGCAGACCATCGATATTGAGAGGCCTATAGCCCCCACCTGCTGGAGGGCGGTTTCGGGACGGCAAAGGCGCATCCGCACCCGCATTTTCTCCTGGCCCAGTGCGCATCTGAACCTTTTGTCCAACAGTTCCTTCCACGTAATTCATGTCGGACACCTCTTTGGGCGGCACAACCAGCCCGAGAGGTGTGAGACAGGCGTTGCAGGCGAATGCGTAAAGAATGTGCGTTTCCGGATCGTAGGATGCCCCGGGCCAGTTGGTTCCACCACTCGCCGTACCCAGGGTCAGGGTAGCCAGTGGGCCGTCACTCTGGCTGACGACAGGCGGAGTAAACACCGGCCCAAGATGATACTTAGAAACCATCTGTCTGGCTTGCTCGCGTAACTCCGGAGTAAAGTCAATCAGATCGTCAATGGAGACGCCATTACGACTGTAGGCTGGAGGCCTGGTGGGAATTGGCTGTGTCGGTGAATACCACTCGCCCGGCGTGTTGCCCTTCTCCACCGGCCGCTCCTCGATCGGCCAAACCGGTTTCCCCGTGATCCGGTCAAAAACGTAAAGGAATCCTTGTTTAGTCGGCTGGGCGACGATCTTCATTGGCTTGCCATTCACCGTGACGTCGGCAAGTATCGGTGCCGACGAGATGTCCATGTCCCATAGGGGATGGTGCACCAATTGAAAGTGCCACTTGCGCTCTCCTGTCTTCAGATCGACGCACACCAGCGATTCCCCGAAGAGATTGTTGCCTGGCCGGTGGCCTCCATAGAAATCCCCGGTGGGGGACTCAATGGGCAGATAGACCAGCCCCAGCTCTTCATCCACGGAAAGCTGCGTCCACATTCCGGTGTTGCCAGTGTATTCTGCGGAACCGTTGAGCCATGTCTCGTAGCCAAATTCCCCCTTCTTGGGAATCGTGTGGAAGATCCACAGGCGCTTACCCGTCCTAACGTCAAAGCCACGGACGTATCCTTTGTTGTTGCGCATGCTCTTGGGAGTGAAGCCCTCGCGAAAGGCAGCGCCGACGATCACAGTGTCCTTGGCGACGAGAGGCGCTGACTGAAAGCCGATCTCACCCGTGGTGATATCCGGAAGAAAGGTCTGGTCGTCATCCTGCTTGAGATCCACCGCTCCGTTGGAACCGAAGGTCGGTACGGGGGAGCCAGTCGTAGCGTCCAGGCAAACGAGCCGGTATCCCGGCGTTATATATAAGATGCGTTCATCTTTGCCGTCCGACCAGTAGGCCAAGCCCCGTCCGGAAAGTTGGCGAGGGGCCGCAGCCCCGCGTGCACCCTCATGTTCGCCGTGCACCCAGAGTAATTCGCCGGTCGTAGGGTCCAGGGCAATGACTGCTCGCCGCGATCCCGCAGTAGCGTAAAGGCGTCGATTCACCATGAGCGGAGTGCCTTCGAGCTTGTACTCCGGCCGGTTGCCTAAATTATCGGTCTTGAATCGCCAGGCAACTTCAAGCTTGCTGAAGTTGGCGGCGTTGATCTGATCCAGCGGCCGATAACGCGTGCCGGCAAGGTCAGCAGCATAGGTAGGCCACTCGGTGCCTTTGTTGCGATCCTGGGCTGCAGTGAGGATGGAAGCGCCCACGATTCCAAGCAAGACCCACGTAAAACGACATATTCCCTCGACAATGTATTTCCGCTGCATTAGCGCCTCGGTGCTTGAAATAACTCATGCCATCTGCTTGATCTGCTGCAAGCCCTCGCGAATCTTTGCTTTCTGTTCTTCCGTTACGTCAGGATGCGGAGGCCGCTGATAGCTTTGGCGCGTCCCCATCTGCAGGCTGAGGGCGTATTTCATAGGCCCGAAGCTGCCAACGCCCGCCGGTCGCAACACTTGCTGCATATCGTGCAGGCGCGTCAGCAGTGCGTCAATATCTTTTCCAGCTCGCTTGGCGGTGAATACGTCGGCGATTGCCTTCGTGAACAAGTTGCCTTCCATCAAAATAGCGCCCATCCTGCTCTCAAGCGCAGCTTTCAGATTGTTGCCGGTACCGGTTCTCATGTTCAGCTTGGGGAACTCCTTGACATACTGCTCGTACTCCGCGGCGTCTCCGTTGGAGTCCTTGATTCCGGCGAGGTTGGGATACTTTTCCAGGCTGTGCAGCAGCTCCGGCGTGACCGGTACGGCGCTCATGCGCGGATAGTGATACAAGTTGATTGGAATCGATACCTGCTCGAAGATCAGAGAAAAGTACCTGGTGAGCCCTTCCAACGGCGGCTGCTTGTAATAGAAGGGCGGGATGATCAACAAACCATCAGCGCCGTATTCGGCTGCATGCTGCGATAGTTCAATGGTCTCCGGAAAATTCGACGTGCCGGAGCAGACGATGATGTTGAGGCCATTCCTGTGTTTAAGTGCGGTCTCCGCGACCTTCTTTCGTTCGGCAACGGAAAACGAGGGGTACTCTCCGGTCGAACCCAGGACCACGATGCCATCAGCTCCGTTCGCCTTGAAATATGCCATCATGTCCTTGTACAAGTCTTCGTCGAACTTCAGGTTCTTGTCGCAAGGTGTCGCGGCCGCGATCCAAAAGAGGCATTTGGTGGCCGGGCCGGCCTGCGCTGTGACCGTGCACGCGGAGGTGCCTGCTCTCATTCCAACGGCGCCAAGGGCCGCGACCGCCCCTAAGCCTTCCAGAAATGTTCTGCGTGTTGTGTCCATCGTATCCTTACCTTTGCTGCTCCCGGCCTCCGGGCCACAGAGGTCGCTTTCCGTTTTACTTCTTGACATACTTCTTTAGGTCCTTTGGGCTCACTTCTGCCCCATATATATTGCCAGCGCCGTCTGCGGCCACCCCCTCAGCTGCGCTGGTGGGGTGGTGATCGGGATCCGGTTCGGGATCTGGAATGAAGGCGGTGACGGAACCGTCCTTGGCACTGCCTACCCTGATGCCCCGCTTCCAGCCGGGGTGATTCTCACTCCGCGACTCCGAATCGGCTACATAAAGGATGTCATGCTTGTTGATGAATATCCCGCTCGGCCGGCCGAATTGATTCCATTCTGCAATGAACTTTCCGTCCTGATCAAAAATCTGTATGCGGTTGTTGGCGCGATCGCCCACGAAGATCCTTCCCTGGGAATCCATAGCGATGGCATGCGGAGTGTCAAACTCGCCGGGAGCGCTTCCTTTTTTTCCCCAGGCCTTAATGAATCGACCCTCCGGCGAAAATTTCACGATGCGGGCATTGCTGTTGCCGCCATGCCCGTCGGCTACGAAGATATCTCCTTCGGGAGCGACGACAACATCAGAGGGCTGATTGAAGGTATCCGGACCGTCACCCGCCACTCCCGCCTTGCCCAGAGTCAGCAAGACCTTGCCTTCAGGGCTAAACTTGATGACCTGGTGCCCCTTGCCATCTTTTCCCTGGGCATCGGTGATCCAGATGTTCCCCTCCTTGTCCACAAAGATCCCATGAGGGAAAACGAAAAGGCCCTGACCAAAGCTCTTCACTAGCTTTCCGGAAGGATCAAATTGGAGGATGGGCGCGAGATCCGACCCGGCGCAGGTGTTTGCGCCGCATCTTTCAGCTACCCAAATGCTGCCGTCCCGACCAATATCGACGGCGCTGGTGGATCCCCATGTCCTGCCTTCGGGCATCTTGGCCCAGTTCTCGACGGTGCGATAGGGATTAGGTCGGGAGTTGGCGCTGTCGGCTTGGGCGAATATCCTAGTGGAAACTCCGAGTCCGGCCACCGCAAGTACCAGGAGTCTGACTCGACCTGCATTTCGCATCGAAGAGCCTCCTCGAATGGCGCAGGCATTTTATCAGCCTTTTTTCTCCAATGCTCTTTTCCCAATCAGAGTCTGGCACATGCTTGCTTCTCGTGTCTGCAAAATCCTGATCCCGAACGGCAGTCCTCAAACGGACAGTTTGTTGATCCAATTCTGCTCGTGGTCGGAATACTCATTGAGTCTGACCCTCGACACCCGGGTAGAGCGTGTCGTTCTGGAAGCTCCAATTAAAAAACCGGCTTGACTCCCTACCTGGGCATCAGTTGGAGTTCTTTCAGGTCTCCGCCTGTGGTGATCACTTCATTTCTAGCCTGACATGACGGCTCCGCCCTTTGGATTGGCCATTGATCGACCACCTTTTCCACAATCCTATGCACAGATATTTCGTTTAAACGATGAGTTTCGTGTTGACAGCGATGCAGCACCCTGTTTAGTTTGAATGGCGTCGACAGCTGAAAGGGTTGGTGAACAAAAAATTTGCCGATCCGAAGTAGGCCGAGTGATTTGTCCGCCGGGGCAACCTGAAGGGCATCCAGACCCGAAAAAACCAACCAACTCTGCGAGGAGTAGTTGGGGTTTGGAACTGCGAAAGCGGTGATTACATCAAGGGCTGCGACGGTACATGCGTCCACGCTGCCGGCTCTTTCGCAAGAGCAGACGGCTAGAGCATAACCAATGTCGCAGCCTTTCTATTTACACGGCCATTGTGGTCGCCTCCTGTAAAACATTCTGAATTCGCTCCCAACATTCCCCAATTTCAACAGCAATTGTGGATAAAGCCGTCCACGACAGCTTCAGACTCAGCTCTTTTGCGGCTTTGACCGCTTTGCACTGCGCGATGGGCACGACGGAACTACTATCGTAAAATCAAATCTCCGAAAGCGATGTTTCCAACAGCAGTCGAATACCCTGTACGACACATCGTAGGAGGCAAGGAACAACCATGGAATATCGGCAACTGGGACGTTCCGGGTTCTATGTTCCGGTCCTGACGCTGGGAACCGGCACGTTCGGTGGAAACGGCCGCCTGGCGGCTTGGGGTGCTACCGATGCAACCGAAGCATCGCGGCTTGTCGATATCTGCCTGGAACATGGCTTGACCATGTTCGACAGCGCCGACATTTATTCCGGTGGCGAAGCAGAGAGAGTCCTGGGTGCTGCCATAAAGGGCCGCCGCGACAAGGTTCTGATTTCCACTAAAGCCACCTTCCGCTCCGGAGACGGTGCGAACGAAGTCGGATCCTCCCGTTTTCATCTCATCCGCGCGGTCGAAGGTTGCTTGCGTCGTTTCGGCACCGACCACATCGATCTCTTCCAGCTCCATGGCTATGACGCCAAAGCACCGCCGGACGAGGTTCTCTCGACCCTCGATGAGCTGATCCGGAGCGGCAAAATCGGCTATATCGGTGTTTCCAATTTTTCCGGCTGGCATCTGATGAAGGCCCTGGCCGTGGCGGATCGATACGGTCTGCCACGGTATGTCGCCAACCAGACGTATTACTCCCTTGTAGGACGCGATTACGAATGGGAGCTTATGCCACTGGGGTTGGATCAGGGCGTTGGCGCCGTGGTATGGTCGCCGCTTGGTTGGGGCCGCCTGACGGGAAAGATCCGCAGAGGCCAGCCGCCGCCGGCGGAAAGCCGTCGCAATGTGAAGGAGTCCAATGATATCGGCCCGCCTGTCGACGACGACTATCTTTACCGGGTGGTCGATGCCCTGGATGTCGTAGCCAAAGAAACCGGCAAGAGCGTGCCGCAGGTGGCGCTAAATTGGCTGCTGCACCGGCCAACCGTTTGCACGGTCATCATCGGGGCTCGCAATGAGCAGCAGTTGAGAGATAATCTGGGCGCCGTGGGATGGGTTCTTACGCCGGAGCAGGTGAAGAGGTTGGATCAAGCGAGCGCAGTCACCATGCCTTATCCTTATTGGCACCAGCGCCAGTTCCGGGAACGCAATCCTTTTCTGACGCGAGTTTGAAGGATCAAATGATGGAAGGTCAACACGAGGACAAAACCACTATTCATCCGGCAGACGAGTTGGAACACCTGGCGCTCGCAGCCAAAATCTCGGGGATTGAGGTGGAGATCGTCCTGCCTGAAAGTAAAGAGATGTCCCGCGAGCGAATGCGTCTGCACTATCTCGATTGGGGCACTGCAGGTCGCCGGCCCATTGTCTTCCTTCACGGGGCAGCCCTGAATGCCCACACCTGGGATATCGTTTGCTTAATGCTGCGCGGAAAGCATCACTGCTACGCCCTCGACCAGCGCGGGCACGGCGAAAGCGCGTGGGCCGAGGACGCCGACTACAGTGGCGACGCCCACCGTGGCGACATTGAAGCTTTCGTCGATCACCTGGGCCTCGATCAGTTCGTGTTGGTGGGCCATTCGATGGGTGGATTCAATGCCTTCCACTACGCATTCCACCACAGCCATCGTCTCGCTGCTCTGGTGCTGGTAGACGCCGGTCCCAGCATGCTCACCAAAGGCGCACGGCGGATCGTTGATTTTGTGTCGAACACTGCGGAGTCAGATTCGCTGGAGCAAATCATGGGGAAGGCCATCGCATTCAATCCGCGCCGCGATCCCCGGCTCTTGAGGCACAGCCTCCTCCACAATTTCCGCCGGACTCCCGAGGGAAGATGGTTAAGGAAGACCGATCTGCGCATGTGGCAAGGCAATGGCAACCGCGCCCAGGAGCGCGAAAAGTTGGTTGAACGGTTTCGCCAGGCGTCGCGGGTGACCTGTCCTACGCTCATCGTGCAGGGCGGTCTGAGCGACGTGTTCACCGCAGAAGACGCGCAAAAGCTGGCAGGCGGCTTCCCCCGTGGGCGCTACGCGCAAGTGGCCGATGCAGGACATACGGTACAAGGCGATAATCCACGCGTCCTCGCCCAGGCTTTGTCCCAATTCCTTGAGTCGTTTGCCGGATCTGCTGGCCCGAAGCCACGATCCTGAATCCGGTCTATTACCACTCGGTTTGCCAAGGAAAAATTCGAGGACGAGTACACGCTCATTCCATATCGGCCGGCTCCCGCTCTCAAAGCCTAGCAGGCCTTGGAGTGCCGATGTCCTGCTCCAACCCGTCAGTCAACTCCACTGGAACTCTCGCCGAGTTCGTCCTTTGATGGATCCGCCGGTGGTTTCCGGGGGACTGGAGCCTGACAAGGCGGCGCGCCGAGGCACACCCAGAGTTCTGGACCGCAAGTTTTGAGGGCTGCTGGTTTGGAAGTCGCTATATATATGAAGGACGGAACAATATTGAAGGCTCATCTTGTAAACAGCAAAGGGATGTAAAACGCCTTTATTTTCAAGCCGACAGCACAATCAGCTTGTAATGGTCCAACATAATATGCGTGCAAGAGCGCGGCATTGTTTGCTTGTATGTGTGCAACATGATAATGGGCTTCTGTGTCGCACCCTAGTATTCCCATTTTGGTACTGAGTCTCTCGGGTTACTTTGTTCAACAACGCTCTTGAAAGAAATCGAAACGAGACGTATTGTTTGCTGCACTAGCCTCCACTCGAGAGGTCAACAGCATGCCACGTCCCATCTCCGATTAGATTCAAGGAACATATTTTCGTCTCCGATTCACCGTGGCCACCCTTGGCCTTCTGCCACACTCTGATCGTGACCTGATCGCTGCGTTTCGCTGCTCAACTCGCGATCCATTCCCCAACTGCACGACGAATTGAACTAAAAGTGTATTCTTTGTCTGGACAATGTACCACTTTTGATACATACTATGGAGGAGAGGCGAGATGGTCGACGAACGGACGCCGGCAGTGCCTGTGCGCTTTTACCGAACGGCAGCTGGCGCAGAACCGGCGCTCGAATGGTTACGCAGCCTCGATAGGCCAGACCGACGCGCGATAGGACTGGATCTGATGCGGGTGCAGTTTGGCTGGCCTATCGGCATGCCGCTGGTCCGGAGTCTGAAAGGCGGATTGTGGGAAGTTCGCTCCACCTTGCCCAGCCAGCGGATTGTGCGGCTGCTGCTGTGTTTTCACGACGCGACGCTGGTCGTCCTTCATGGTTTCATCAAGAAGACGCAGAAGACACCCGCAGAAGATCTCGCGCTGGCAAGGCGCCGGATGAAAGAGGTGACAACATGAAGAAGAATCCTCACATCGGCTCGTCGCTGGATCACTTCTTGAAAGAAGAAGGCATCCTGGAAGAGGCCCGTGCGATTGCGCTCAAAGAAACGCTTGCCTGGCAAGTGCAAAAAGCGATGAAGCGAAAAAAGATCAACAAGGTGGAAATGGCGCGTCGCATGCGCACAAGCCGCGCGGCCTTGGACCGCTTGCTCGATCCCGGCAACGCTTCCGTGACCCTCCAGACGCTGTGCAGGGCGGCCCGAGCCATTGGCCGCGATCTACGGATCGAATTGGTATAGATGTTTCCCGTGCATTCGGGCCGAGCCCACAGATCCGTTTAAGCAGCATCCGCCGGCGCTCCCGGTCTCTTACCTCCGAGATGGAAGTCTCTCTTCGAAAAATCATCGCGGGCGAAAACCCCGGAGCACTGGTGCGCGTGGCTCACAAGGACTGGTACCGCGAGATGTTCCAGCCCAGCGTCGCCGCGGGCCTGCTGCCTGCCGGCGCCCTCGCGGGATACAGGAATGACGCGGTTTACCTGCGCACCTCGCGTTATGTGCCGCCGCGATGGGAAGGTGTGCGCGACGCCATGCCGGAGCTGTTCGACCTGCTCGAAAAGGAACCCGAACCGGCCGTCCGCGCCGTACTCGGACACTGGCTGTTCGGCTATATCCATCCCTATCCGGACGGCAACGGGCGCATGGCGCGTTTTTTTCATCAGCTGTCGTCGCGTTGGAAAACCAGGAGGGAGTCCGTATAATAGATAAAGAAGTTTATGCCGTCCTTTCGAAACATTGCGGCAGCAGACTATGAAAACTGGAAGAGACATCTCGCGGTTGCCGCTTGAAAAACGTGCCGAGATTGCTTTTAAAGTTGCAGTAGCAAAAGCTATCGACGAACATGTTCGCCTCGGGTTGCCGGTGTACATCGGGCGCAACGGCAAGGTCGTGAAGTTATCTGCGAGAGAGGCGCGCAGTTCCACGAGATCGAAGCGGAGCAGGTAGCCTTCCAATCCCGCCCCCCCGCGCTTAATCGCGGCAATGTCAATGAGCTCTTGAGGACGCCTTAAGCCAAATAATATGCTCTTAAGAGCATGCCCGCAGACCGCTTCAAAGGCAGCCGGCCGAAATCCATCACATCGCCCCCAGTGCAGATTCTGTAGGTTTGGAGAAGCTGCATGACTCAATTGGAGCACAGACGCTCGTGCGATGCGATCTAACATTCACATTCGAAAGATAAGGTTTTGAAATGGTAGGTTTCTTGATCCCTCTTTCTTGCCTTTTGAGGCCCGAGAAATCCCGCCGACCATCAATTCGGGCACTCATTTTTGCCCCCAAACCAGACGCAAGGAGAAGGCGGTGTTGGTATCAAGGCGCAACTTCCGCCCAAGGTGGCGGAATTAGATCCTCACCTGCCGACGCTGACGATTTTGGTATGCGCGCCCTTGTAGATGCCGAGAGTCAGAGCTTCGTGCTGATTGAAAAAGGTCTCGAAGTGGAAGAGGTGATTGGCCCCGTCATCGTCACGCAGGAGCAGATCAGTTGCCCCTAGCGGGCCGCCGCGGCGGTTCATACAGTAGGCCCGAATCTGTTGGAATAAATGCACCTCACGCACGTTGGCGAAGCGCTGCTGGAAAGTACGAGAACCCACAAAGTAGCGGAATGGATTCTGGGCATCGAATTCCGGCGATGGCCGGTGAGGGTGACAACTTATGCCGCCGACCATAGGTTCCTCACTGCGCTCAATATAGCGCCAGAGTGTAGTGGTGATGGTATTGCCATACCGCTTCTTGAGGGTGGTGATGGCATCGATTCCAGGAGCCAAGTCGTGGGCATCGCGCACAAACGCCTGTTGAAAGAAAAGCAGTTGGCCGGCAGCGAAGTTGGCCTCATTTTCGATTTGCTCGTGACAAGCCGGAGTCAGAGTTCGCTTGTTATCACCGAGCATTGTATCTAGGTGCCAGGGAATGATGCTGTGGCCGACCTCGTGCCCCTCGCTCCAGCGCTGTTTTGCGTCCGGGAGACTGCGGTCGATGAGGATCCGTTTCCCGTCAGGGAGGAACAGCGCGCGCAGGTCGAATTTCTTTATGGCATCCAGCAGCAAGGCAGGACGAGCGAGGACCTGCTTACCTGCAATGGTGAGCCGATGCACAACTTCACGGAGGGCACCGTCTTCAGTTGAGGAGTAATACTGGCGGTCAAGGCGGAGCAGTTCCCGGACTGTGTCGAGGTTAAGAGGAGGCTCGGGACGGCCGAGATCGCGGAGAACCTTAGCCACCAGATCATTGATGTCACGTGCCGTCCGATCGCGCAAAAAGACGTTCTTCACCCGTGATACTCCTGGGATTATTTTTCACTCAAAAACTTCACGAATTCCTCTAGAGCCCGCTGCTCATCCTTGGATAGTTTCTCGACAGATTCGGAGCGGGCGGCAAAGCGCACCGCCTCCTCTCCCAAACTGGAATCGCGCGCTATCAGGTTTCCAGAAAGTTCCAGCATGCGCTCGCTGGGCAGGTCAAGCGTTTTGGCCAACTGATAGACAGTTCTCGGTTCCGGTACATAATTGAGATTCCGCTCAATCTCGATCAGCTCGCCTACATCAATTCTCGCTTTTTCCGCCAGTGATTCAATGCGGAGCCCCTTCTTTCTGCGCCAGAGATTGATCAATCTCCCGAACGCTGGATTCGGGCTTTCCGCCTCGGCAGACGCCTGCGTCGACACGACGTTCGAGGACCGCGCGGCGGGCAGGCGATTGAGGTCGAGAGTGCCGGCCGACACGTCGGCCTTGTCATCCAGCGCAGCGCGTTGGCGGAGCCACTCTTTACTAAGATTCATTTTCATCGCACTACCTCTCCTTGAGGTATTCCGACGCCTGTTTCGGCGTCATTTCGAAGTAGCGGAGGTTTTGTACGGATGCGTCAGGTCCCAGATCGGTCATCCCGCAAGCATCCCTGTACCAGCTATCAGCCTGCGGAAGGGAGTGCAAACCGACGCGACCTTGGAATTCCTCTTCCAGGCTCAAATGAATTGCAGTCGCCAGCAGCACGCTGCCCACGAGCGTGTACCGCGGTTCATCCACCACGCTGGCCAAGTTCCACGGAGCAGCGGCCAAAAAGTGGATGTAGACCAGAGGCCTACCGCGTTGAGATTCGATGCGAGCGTGCTTGCCAGCGGTCAAGACCAACATTAATCCCTGCATCTGGGAGCTGGACTCGATACCGAACATGCGATAGGCCAGATAGAGTTCGGTCGATTCCTGCTTTTCCCGCCAGTCCCAGTGACGGTGTTGCGGCCACCGGCTCTTGGGAACGCCCTCGGCCTGCATGCGTTTGAGCTGCTGCTCGAGGAACGGCCTCCAGGCGCTTTCAGCCTTTTCAACGTCGTCGCGGGTAACGCCATCGATCAGGGTCGCCTCGACGAGTTGTCCTGTCTCGCGCTCTTTCAGATAGACCTGAGTTCGTTCGCTCATAACACCATGAGTTCAGCTTTCTGCTTGGTGGCATCATGTTCAAAGAACAACTTCTCCCCACGAGCGATCCGGGCCTCCACCATCTGATAGAGGCGCAATGCCTGGCGAAGCACCGCCGTCTTGCTGATGTCCTTCGTGGCGGACAGCTCTTCGAGGGCCTTCATTTCCGCCTCAGTCAGGTTCAGGGTCATCGTCTTCCGCGATGGCGTTACCTGCAGCATGTTCTGACCTCCCCTGCTTCGTTTTTTATGTAATTATGATACAAAACAAACAGCTATTTGTCAACAAATAATATATTTACATTAGCCAAAAAATATGTAATTATTAATGATGAAAGCTGGAGAAGTGCTCCAGCCGGAAACTTGATCCAAATTTTAGGCGCGAAGAGGTGAAAAATGGAAGTTGATGTTCACAACAAGAAGCCGCACACGATCACTATCGTGGTGCACAACGAAGACACCGGCGGCAAGCCGATCGACTTGGTAGGCGAGGCAACGGACACGGTGCAGAGCTTCATTGACAAGCTCTACGCAGCGCTGCGGACCACACACAAAGCCGATGACCGGCTGCGGTGTGGTGGTTCCGGAGTAAACGTGTTCAGCTTCGCTAACCTCACCATCGCAGAATTTCAGCGACAGCAGTGTGCCGCTCACGAGTGGATATTTGCCGGCGCAACGGGAGGGGCGAAGTGTTGCCCTTCCCGGTAAGAGTAGACGAAGAGATCGCTGCGGAGAAGTTCCACCGTGATCTGGAATGGCTCCGCGGCGATCGAGCACAGCAGTTGGGCCTACGGCTGGTGGATCAGAGACCCATCTACGCCGTGGTCAGGATCCCAGGTGTGCGGGCTAACGAGCAAGAAGATGACTACTATGTCCGTCTGGGCGCCGAGTATTACGACAAGTGGCCGCCAACGGCGGCATTCGTCACACCGGGGACGTGGGATCCGGCCAGTCCCGGGACGCGATGGCTCCCGACAGTTCAGTGCCAGGGCATCAACTGGTTCGGTCTGCATGCTCCGTACAACAGTAACTACGACGGCAAAAGCGTAAACCTGCCGCAGTTGCTGTGCTTTACGTTTACGGCGGAATACTACATGGTGCCACATTCTCCTTCAGAGGACAGCGTGTGGCAGCAGGGGCGCCACACTCTGACCGCGACGTTGTCGCGCTTGGCAGAGATATTACGGCATCCACATTATCGGGGGCCATCGGGACAATGATCGTCTTGTCACAACTGATTTGGGATGCATTGCTGGACGAATTCCGCTGGCCGCGCTCCGCAGTAGAACGCGTAGCCTACATTGATGGCATCGCCTGTGGCCAGGTTCAGATCGCGACTACGCTGACGTTACCCAATGCCGAGATGCACCCCGGGTATTTCCTCGCCTCTGGGGCAGCCATGAGCGAGGCTGGCCAGCATTTCCGGCCTTTTGGAATGCAGCGGTTGGCTCAGGTTCACACGCACCCTGGGCAAGACGTTGACCACTCGCCGTTTGATGACGAGAATGCCTACTCGCAGCTTGACGATTCGGTATCGATAGTTGTGCCGTCCCACGCGCGGCATCGCCCGAATCTGAACGCGTGTGGAGTGCACGTGCGCGATGCCGGTGGGTGGCGCCGGTTGGGTGTTAAGGAGATCGAACGCACGATCCGGCTGATTCCTGGCTGCCTTGATTTCCGGAGGTACGGGTGAGCGGGATCGGGGACCGACACAGCGGAACGGCCGGAGGCGCGCTAAGGCTAGCCGGTAAGCCCGTGTCAGTCGAGATCCGTCTCGGTCTAGATGCATTTCGCGCATCGGCCCAGCACACCGCTTGGATGCTGTTGAATATGCTCTGCCGGCTGCAGGGCGTCGTTAACATCGTTCGCCTCAACTGCCCCTCAGAAATTGACGTGCTACCTAAGCTCTCTCCCCTGATCAAGAAAGGAGAGAGTTTGGCGGAAGCGCTCATTTCCGGCGCGCGAGCAATCGGCTCGCCGCAGGAGGGCTTCGCAGCAGTCGAATTATCGTCGCGGCAATCGTCGGACATCGTGATCAGCGTTGGCTTCGAGTTCCGCGCGGATGCGACCTTTTGCGCGGTTGGCAACGGGTTATGTGGCGGGATATTCAGCAGGCAGCTTGCCCCGCCAGCGCGATTCTCAGACTTAGCGGTGGGACCTTATATAGGTGCATGCTTGGCAGCCGGCGAGATATTCCGTTTGGTCCGGCTCAACAGCTACGTTCCTGAGCGCCAGTTGTTCCTAAGTGCGCTGGATCACTCGCACAGCGTTGAACCGTTGTGGAGCGATTTGGATATCAAAGACCAGCTGCGATCCGTGCTGTTGGTTGGGGTCGGAGCCGTCGGTTCTGCATTGCTTCATGCGCTGTACTCATCCCAAGTGCGTGGGACGATCGGCCTGGCCGATAACGACGAAAGAGGCGTCGACCGCACCAATCTGGGTCGCTATTCGCTTTTCGGGTGGGCTGCACTCGACAAACCCAAAGCGTCCGAGGCGGCACAGCTGCTGCGGAAAGCAGAATTTAGAGCGGTCCCGCACGACGGCGGCTTTGAGCATTTTTTTCTGGGCGCAGAAAAACCGCAGATCGTGCTCTCGGCGGTGGATAAGAACAGCGCGCGGCACGCTCTCCAGGAGCATTATGCGCCCTTGTTCATTTCGGCATCGACGTACAACCTGCGCGCGGAAGTGTTGCGCTGCGGCCCGCCTTCGGTTGGTGCTTGTTTGGCCTGCTTCAATCCCATCGAGACTGAACGGCGGAGTGAAGACGAGATCCGCGCGCTCTTGCGGGAAAGACCCGAGGTGGCGGCCAACCTGTGCGAAAAACTCAATTTGGATGTGAACAGGGTCGCCGCATGGATTCGAGAACGCAAGTGTAGCGAAACGGGCGACCGGCTCGTGGAGGAACTGAGAACAGACGATGGTTCCGTAGCAGCCTTTGCCGTCGGATTCGTGTCCGTGTTGGCCGGAACGCTGCTGGCGGCAGAGCTGTTGAAGACGATCAGCCGTAGTGCGGGCCCACTCGACGAAGTCCGCAATCGGGCGGTCTTTCAGTTTCAAAAACCGGCGGCAGTAACCAATGCATCGCACTTCTATCCTCGCGACGAACAGTGCACGGCCTGTTCACCGGGAAACCTGGGCGCGCAGATTTGGAAGCTTCGCTATTCGAGGTTCCGTGGGCAGACAACAGTCACCATGAGGTGATTGGCAATGGCGAAATCCAATTGCTACGGTCTGGCACCGTTCCTCCATCAGGTGCGCAGGTATTCGTTTTTTGGGTACGATCTCTTAGGAGAAATAGTCTAAGACCTGATTGATTGGGTGGGAGGTCGTCGGTTGACCTCTTCGCCTGATAAGCCATGAACCGCTCGAACCCGGAGCTGATGTGCGGCTCAGTAACGTGAATGTAGTACTTTTCGGTGATTCTGGGAGAACTGTGCCCCATCAATTTGGCGAGCGTGTGTCGATCCATGCCACTCTCGGCGCAGCGCGTGCCGAATGTGTGCCGCCAACAGTAAAACGGGAAACAATCAAGGCAGGCTTTGCGGATCGCCCGCCGATGGGACTTCTGGATGCTGATCCGATGCCCTGAATTGCCAGCACTGGGAAAGACCCAACGCTTTCTCCGCGGTTCCATCCTTAATATAAGGAGCACTTCCCTTGCCCTGGGGATCCCGAGACGGCAAGTTTGATGATCTCTCGCTCAGGCAAACTTATTTTCATATTTGATAATGAGATGGCGGTCGAGGAGGGATCGGCGAGACGCAACTCCAACCCAGCAAGCTCCTCCAGCTTTTTCGAGAGTTCGGTCTCTTCCGGCTTGCGAGATTTCACCGGCAAATGCATAGGTTCAGAACTGTGATCCGCTCTCAGCGCATGGAAGTCGCTTCAATACTTGCTTTGCTGTGAGTGGCTTTTTCGACGCGGCATCGAAATATCCAATTTTCTTCCAGGAGTCCGGTCTTTGGGAGTCTCGCTCAAAGGCGGTCCGAACCTTGCCGGAGTTATAGAGCAGCCAGCGTCGTTCGGGTTCTTTGTCTGACTTGCCGGGTGCGACGAAATCGCCGTCTGCCTTCCCGCACCGTTGAACCAGGACGGCAGCGTCATCGGGAGCCGGTGTAGGCACGGGAATCGGCGTCGCCCCGATCTGGCTGTTCCTGATTCCTGCCCAAAAGAGAACGCCGAGCACCGCAACGATGAGGAATAACCAAGTCGGCCCATATGATAGCCCGGAGATTGCCTTTGGAACTCTTCCACAGGCAGAGCAGAAGGGGCGACCTTCCTGAATATCAATGCCGCAACTCGGACATTTCTCCACGAAGTCGCGAATGGTAGCATCCCCTTTGAAGCAAAACAATAGTACCGTTGTAATCCACAATCCTTTCTGGGAAAATCTGGGGCCTAATGGGCTGGTATCTAAGAAAATCGTTTGGCTTTGGGTCCCTTCGGGTCAATCTGTCGAAGTCTGGGATCGGCTATTCGCTCGGTGTACGCGGCGCAAGAATTGGAGTCAACTCGCGAGGCACCTATATTCGCATGGGACGAGGCGGCGTTTACTATCAGAAATATCTGGAGACAAGATCAGCAGAGCCGCAGCGCCTAGCGCCACCGCAGCCCACCAACCTACCTCAACCCGAACTTGCAAACGTAATCAAGACTGCAAGCGCTTCGTCACTCCAAGATTCGAACGCGACTGAATTGCTGCAAGAAATAAGCTCCTGCCATCAAAGATCAAGAATCGCTCCGGTGGTGATCGTGGTCATGGCGTTGGTCGCTATGTTTGGAATGATCGGTGGTTTGCCGACCTGGGCGGTGGTCGGTATCGTACTGCTTGGAGCAGCGGGTCACATTGTTGCGATCAGAGCCGATTACAAAAGAAAGGTCGTGCACCTCGACTACGAGCTGGATGCCGAGGCTACTCAGGCATATGTCGCGCTGCTTCAGGGTCTTGAACATCTACGAGCCGTAGGAGGGCTTTGGCGAATCAGCAGCAGTGAAATCAACCTCAATACGAAATACCACGCTGGTGCCCAATATTCCGTCAACCGAAATCGTATCGGTGCCGTGTTTGAGCCGCCAAGATTCATCGCGACACAGACGGCTGTTTTTCTTCTCAATGCCGGCGCCCAACGTTTGTACTTCCTTCCCGATCGCATTCTCGTCTATGAAGGAGATGGGGTTGGAGCTGTTCCATACGAAAGTCTGAGCCTCAGTATTACCACTCGACCCTTTGTCGAAACCGAGCCGGTGCCGCCGGACGCTCAGATTATAGGAAGAACTTGGCGCTACACGAACAAGAGCGGAGGCCCGGATCGCCGATTCGCCAATAATCCAGAAATCCCTGAGGTCCGCTACTTTGAGATTAGCCTGAAATCCTCTACTGGGGTTAATTATCTGATCCAGGCTTCGAATAAACAAAAAAGCGAGGCCTTTGTTCAGGCCATGAAGACTTACTGCGCTCGTGTGACTCCTAACGCTAGTGCTGTTTCATTAACTTGAGTAGCTCCCAGCAGGTTTCCCCGCGTGAAAGGTACCCATTGGGCACATGGAGGAAGATTGGCCTAATCTGTCTCTCCCCGGTTTATTCGCTCAAATAATGCGAATGCGTTAATACGCTGCAACATCGCTTGATTAGGCCCGAAATACGAGACACCTTTTTCGTTATACCAGACGATATCCATCTGTCGAGTACGAGGGGCAACGATGAAATAGGCTCCTGCCTTCGGGCAGTCGTGTGGACGGCATCCTGAGAACACAACTCGTGCCTCGCTGTCCCACCATATGACAAGATTCCCCGGACTCTCAGTTCCAGTATCCCTGTCCAACGCATTTGCTTTCGAATCCGCGGTCCTGTGTCTTAGGTCCTTCAGCCAGTCCCTCCAACCGTAGGGATAGCAGTAGTGTCTTTGAGAAGAAACCGGCGTTGACTGCGAACACAGTTCTTCTGCGAGGTAGCCATCGCGATACTCCACGTATCGAAAGGTACCGGCTCTCTTAGTCGCTGTCTCGTTCAACTGCAAACCATCGCGTACAGGGTGTGCTACACGAACAATCCGAAGCTCCTCTTCCTTGACAATCTTCCAATCACCAGCCAGATTCTCAAAGGTGAGCTTCTCGATTTCGCTTCCGACGAACCCCTTGCCCAAATTCATTGAGTAGTCCCAATTTTTTTGAAACGTAGCTGCGATTCGACCGTTCGGCTCCGGCGATAACTGAATATCACTCAAGTCAAATGTCGTGACGACGGAGATTGTGGAGAATGCCTTCTGTTTGTCACGCAATAGCTGCTCTCGCGAAAGTTGGCGATTCTTGAAGTAGATTTCCAAAACAGGTGCGTAGCAATCCACATGTGCAACAGCATCTCCTGTCCGAAATGACTCCGACCATTTGTGCAGAGTCGCTTCTACAGCCTCGCGATTCCGAGGAGTCAGAACGTCGCCAGTGCTTCCTGGACGTGAACCGAGCAAAAGAATAATGGTGCTCGTCACGCCAACAAGCGCAATCACACTTAAACAAAGAATGATTAGTCGTGATTTAGGTATCCTCGGTTTTCCCGGCAACGCATCGGGCACGGAACTTGCCCTACCCTCGAACGTATCCGCAGGCGTCCTGTCGGGCAGCGCCACCTGCGCCGATGAGGCGTTCTGTTGGGATTCGACGGTTGTATCGGAAACCTCGGCGTCGGCCTGCGCGATAGGAGAAATTGCGACTTTGAACGAATCGTCCTGCTCTTGAGCAGAGGCATCCGAAGTCGTGTTTCGTTGGCTCGAAGTCTCTTTCGGCGCGGACTCTACGGGTGCAGTTGGTGGCGCTGCAGACGAGACCAACCCACTTGAATCCAGGGTAGAGCTTATCGCAGTCCAGAAAAGCGGACGTGTGCTTGCTGCAGGCGTTTCTGGTCCCTGCTCTGGAGAGGCCGCTTGCGGGAGTGCTTGCGGCATTGGTTGAGTTGTGACGGGCTGGTCGCGGGTCGGTGCAGCCGCACTTCGAACAGCCGCCAAAATCTGTTCGTGTCGTCCGGTGGCAATTGATTCTCGATCCGCTTTCGCGGTCTGAACTTTGTGAAGGAATTGCTGAAGGTGGGACCACTGTCCAAGCGAGCCAAAATATTCAATCTTCTCACTTGCGGAACGCAGAACCATGGCCTTGCGGCGAGAAAGGAACCATACAAGGAAAAATAGGACGGCCACAACCCAAAGCACACTCCATCGGAAGGCCATAGCTAAGACGCAGGCTAGTGCCCCGAAGACAATCCACCGGGGCTTGCTGCGAGCTTCGATATCGCAGGACGTGAGATCGTCCAGCGTAATGGTTGTGACTTTCTTAGAACCCCACTCTCTTCGTTCGTATTGAATTCGCCGTGTCGTCAGGGTGATGTTCCCAAGACTGGCGACCACCGATTCACCTGGCATAAGCTGCATCAGAGACCTCGCAGGCATTTAGCCGCGACGCGGACGTCGCAAGAAATGCAAGAACCATATGGACCACTTACGGAGTTTATGCCTGAAACCTGAGTACTCGAAGCTCCCATCCGGCAAGCTGCTCTCGACAGGGGCATGATCGTGTTTAGGCCCATGCTTTGTCGGTGTCTTAATTCGCGATTGCTTATCCCGCAACCGCCTAGCCACCACTGCTTGCAGCGTGGCAAGTTCTTCGTCAAGCAACGTGCTGTGCGTCTTCGTCATTGTGTAGGATTGAGATCCTCGAACGTATAAAAGTGCTCCTGCACGGTTCGTAAGACCAACTTGTACTTGGCCTTTTCGTGCGCGGCTGTTTCATCGATCACGCGAACGAAGAATCTGCAGCCTTCCTTCTCGCTCCACTGAAACAATGGTCTCGTAGCGGTGCGAAATTCATTAAGCCCTAGCGATCTATTGAATTGCACACCGGCGAGAGGGAGCTTGGCTTGGTCTCTTTCTCTATTCGGCAATGCGTTGTCGTGGACGCGCACTGCTGTCGATTGCAAGGCTATGTCAAAGATGTATTCTGGTTTACCTGTCCACGGATTCGCCCAGCAGGCTGGCTTCTCCGTCCCTTTACCGAGGGCTGCCAATTTTTGTTGAAAGTTGAGCAGTCTCCCCTGAAGAGTTTTTACTTGGGCCTCAGAATCCTCCGCCTTGCGCTTGCATTCCTCGACAAGCTTTCCGATCTCCGCTGGATTGCTACCGCGCGCTCTTAACTGCTCCTGAAGAGACAATAGGCTCGCCGTTTCTTTCGACAACTCCTGTTCACTCAAGGAAGCGAACTGATCTGAATTTGCCCGTCGCATGTTGTTAAGAAGCCGCTCCGCTATTTGCAAGCGTCGTTCGATTTCTTCAATCTGCGTCTTTTCGGTATTGCCGTCAGCTTTGTTCTTTGCGATTGTGTCTAGGATCTTCGTCGATTCTCGCAGCGCAGCGACCTCAGCCTGTAGACCGGCGATCTGCTGTTTGGCAATCACGAGTTCGCGAAACTGATCATCGAAAGCATTAGCTCGATCCGGGCTTTCAGTGAATCGAGCCAGCTCCTCCTTGAGTTGTTCGGTTCTCGCTACTGCATCTTTTGCTTGCTTGACAGCAACATTGGCCTTCTCCAACAGTCGTTCTCGCTCCTGGAGGCCAATCATCCAGATCAACAGCAAGGCAAAGAGGATAAGGATCATTATCTCGGCCATCGTCAGGCCAAGTACCAGCCCGCGTCTATAAGAGCGTTCTTCAGTCGCGAATTCGTCAGGCATCGAGTTTCGTTATTATCGTCCGCGTAAGCCCAACAAGTGAATCTTGAACCTTGTGCAACATCTGGCTCGACGCCTCTACATCGCGCTCAAGGCTCGACCTGTGTTCACGAGTCACGCGCAGGGCTTCGTTGACTGTCGTCTGCAATTCCCCAAGTAGCTTTTGCTGTGATTTGACGTGTTCAGTCTGTAGCTGTACAGTCGCCTCGCTGCTGGTCTTTGCCGCCGCAGTCAACTTATCCAAAGCACTGCCAACGGCCTGAACGTTTCGTGATACACCTCCGATTTCAGCTTCGAGCACCTTCAAATGGTCAGAGTATCGCTGAACGTGTGACTCCGCATCCGAGAGAAGCGTGTCAAGCGTTGCAAGACGTTTTTCTTCCGACGACAACAACCCACTGGTCGTGGCGACGGACGCTTCGACGACTTTTGTCAGATTGTCCAGCTGCTTGGCAACACCTTCAGTGGGGAAATTAACATTTTCGAGACGCTGGCCAAGCCGATCCACCGCATCCGAAGTTCGTTCTGCTGCCCTCCGCATCGCAGCCTGGTGCTTCTGCAATTCAACTGCGTGAGAATGCGCGAGCGCCGTTAGATCTCCTACTGCCTTCGAGTAGGCCTCGGAAGTTTGCTCCACGACCTTAGCGATGTGTCGGGTGGTGCCGTCAGTGCTTTCCTGCAGTGCCTGCCGTAGCCCAGTGGATAGGACTTTGAGCGCAGTGACGGATGACAGCAACTCGCCTCGTAACTTTCCTGCGGCGTCTGACAATTCGATGCGCACCTGTCTCTCAACCTCGAAAGGGTCTTCGCGCATCTGGTGATAAGCGACCCGGAGCATCAGACCAAAAATAGTCGTAGCCAGGGCAATCCCGAAATTAGTGACAATCGCTTGCGTTCCGCCACGTTCTGAACTGAACTCCCACAGCGAATACGCGAGGGTCACCATCGTGAAAAGGAATCCCAGGTAATACAGGCTATCTCCCGCACGATCGCTTCTGATCCGATATCGCGGAGTGAACAGAATATATGCGCCATAAACCAACATGCACAGTACTGCCACCCCAGTGACGATGAGTTGGCGTGCATGAAAAAGTTTGAGGCAGATAATCAGAACAGCGCCAATGACAAACACGGCGGTAAATAAATGCTTGTCCACGACTTCTGAGGCGCGGTTTCTGTAAGCGACGGAGACAGCACTGCCACTGCTCATACGATCATCCCTGAATGGCACTCACCCGCACGAGGGTCGCGCCGGTATTGGCGAAATACTGTTGCCAAAATTCGATGTGTTGCCTGCCTTGCAGTGGAGATCGGCCACCTATGTACCAAAGTTCGACCTCGACACCCTTCAAGTCGGTACGCAAACGCTGATACTGGTTCTGCTGTTTAAATTGGTCGAACGCGATTAGTTTGCCATACTGCGAGAGCAGATCTGAATTCTGAAGCATGTCAGAGACAATCACCAATCGTCTGTAGGAGGCCCGTTCGGGCAGTCGTCCAAAGGCTGTAACAGCTACAGACTGAATCGCTTCCATTATGGGCGACCGTGGAGACGTAGCGGATTGCGTCATTCGTTCGAACAAGTCATCCAGCGGGCGCGAGAACCTTTCCCGCCAGCGCTTCTCAGTGAGTCGCGGGTTTCCAGTGAGTGCATCGACATCGGTTGCGCGTCCAGCGTTACAGAGGCGGTGTCCCTCAGGTTTGAGTAAATCTCCTTGATCCGCACCGATGGAGTACACCTCGATGGCCGTGCGAATCGGCAAAGCGGCCTTCAATTGGTCAAGGTGACGCATGAGGTCCTCTCGCTGGATTGCTGAGAGTGGGTCAGTGCGGTCGATCAGTACAACGGTAAGACCGTCGGCCCCGTCAACAGGGCACAGTGTTTGTTCGTCAATCTTTCTTTCGGTAGCGTTTGTACGCACGTAGACGAATATCAAGGCGATAGCGACAAGGAAACAGGCGACGATGATGAAGCTGCCGATCAGATCATGCCGGCGCTTTCGTTCGTGTCGCTTTACATTCCGCTTCAACTGGCTGCTCCCTGTCCCAACACTTCCACTGCGTGAAATTCTTCCATCGCTTTCTTGAATGCTTCAATAATGTTCGTTCGCGCTCTTTGTAGTTGCTGGAGCATATCTTCCGCCTCAACGGAAGGCGATTCCGCCATTTGACCGGCGTATGCTATCCGTGGCGAGCGCCATTGTTCGTGAAAATGTTGTGGGGCGGGCGTTGAACGCTTCGAGATGTTCGCTTGGCGATACGCGGTGAGCAGCTCGTTACCACACTGTTCCAAATATCGAAGATGGCCCTGAAAAAGTTCGTTCAGATTGGCTCGGCTCAAGATGATGCCGCGATGCTCTTCTTTCCTGCCCTCGATTTCACTGGATAGCAGATCAATCGCAGCCAGCGCACTGTCCTTTATGTCAGCAAGATCATTTTCGATTTCCTGCTTGTTTGAGATGTATTCATCTCCAAGTTCCTCGCGGCGTCGCGCCAGTTCTCCATATCCTGGATAAGGGTCGTCCATCTTCCAGCGGTCGAACGCCGCCGCTCCATTAAATGCGATGCCCATGACACAAAGCAGCCAACCGGCCACGTCTCCGATATCAAACGGGGCGAGTCTCAGGCGCTGTATGGCTATTCGTCCTGCTTGCTCAGGGTAGTCACCAGCCAAAGCGGCGCGGTAATGCGCGACTGCCAGATTGAACGCGCATGCGACCACAATCCACGCGACTGTTCCTGCTAGGGCGAGAAGTCGTGGCACCCAACGCCTGTTCGCCAAATGCCGGAACGCTGTGCTGCCAACAATGACCCCCATGGACACATTCACTACAGCGATGACCAGAGCTTGTGCGAGGCCACCTACAAGTCCGGACGTATTTCCCAACGCCAAAAACGACCCATTCAAGGGAGTCTCAACTAGAACGAACATAACAATTAATGACCAATACAAAATGCGGGATCTGGGGTATTTGGGGCCGCGCTGTGTCAGGCCGTTTTGAACTCGGAAGCGCTGGTACTCTTCTTCTGTTTCCGTCAGTTCTTCTTTTACTCGGAAAAGAGCATCGCGGCCTTGTCGCACGATGGTGAAGAATTGTGCCGACGTTTCATCTGATGCGGTTGCCACACGAGCGATGCGGTTCGCTATATCGAGGGTCGCTTGCCGAGCGGCATACGCCTGCATGTGCTCTGCAAATTTCTCAGATGCCTTCTGCCCCTCACCTTGAACGATCGTGACGATGTTGTTTTCAACAGCATCGAAAGCACTGTCTTCGCTCCGTGGGAGATCGGTCGAACCCCTCGTCTCACCTTTCATTGTAAGTTCAAGTCTGCGTTGCATCCTCTGAACATCGAGTTGTGGGAAGACAAGCGGCGGCTGCACATAGTCGTGCGCCGGTAAGGAAACATCCGTGAAGATCGACTTGAGCCAACTGAATAACCCCAAGATGTTTTTCCCTCGCTGCTCCAGTCACCAAACAAGCACCGCTTGGTTCGTCTGTCGTCACCTACTATTATCGGTATTCACCACCCTGCGCCTTACCCCCTTAGAGCCACTTGACCACGCCGCCGTGGTGATTGCATGTACCTCGACGATGCTGGCTAAACGAATAGGAGCCGTCTCGACACTGCGCGGTCGCTCCTTTAGGCGGCATCGGGCCTTGGGCTTGTACGGGACGATGCACACAAATGCCATTCACATTGCGGTAATAGTCGGGACCACAAGGTCCAGCCTTGGTCGCCGCAGGCGCATTCGATGTCGCTGTCGTCGGTGTCGGTGAAGCTTTCCGTTGCGCTTGAGCAACAGCGGCCTGCATCAGCGTAACGACGAGTAGGAACCCAAGTAAACGTTTCATGGTCATCCTCCGAAACGAATCGTGAGACTCCAAGTAAGAATTGGTTTCCGTTGGCCGAGGGGGAGTGATCGCAAGTCTAGCCACGAAGCACCTGAATGACAAGGAGAAAATCCGGGCGGAAGAATACAGCAGATATGCCGCTAACGATGAACCTGACGGACACCTTCACCCGCCGCCAGGAGGACTTTAGCGTCGAAGTTTCTTGATCCACCAGTCCCGGAGCAGATGGGCCGATCAGCCCAAAAAGGCAACTAAAAAGCTCCGGCGAAGCTGTAGTCCCGGCTCCGTCCGCGGGTTAAGCAGTTTTCAGCTCTCTTCACTAATGCTGAATCTAAGGAACCTCAGTCACTGGTCCGTCGGAAGCCTTTCCCGTAACATCTTGCCAAGCCAGGGTCTTTGTAACGCAGCACGAGTTCGTGTCACTAGCCTAAGAGAGCAATCTTGCATTGCGTCCTTGATCATTCGGAAACTGAGACCAGGAAAGACGTCCTGCAACTTCCAGCTTTTCTGCGCACTATGATCCAAGTGGGAAGAACTATAATGAATCCTCTGAAGTTTTCACCGCGTCCGGCCCATCCCAGAGAAGTGTTTGAATTCCTTCGATTTCGTGCGGGGAAAGCACCAAAATGGATGAACGACAGATCAGAGCGTTGATTGAACGCCTTCGCTCCCTGCATGTCGAAGTGCGAGACATTACGGAACAACTGGCATCTCTTGGAATACAGATACCCCCGATTGTCGATTCACAGCGGATTGACGACTTATCCGATAGGCTCACACAGTTGGCGGACCAACAGGCGATTCATTTCGCCCTTACGAGGATCGACTTTGATGATAGCTATTACGCCTTTGTTCGGGCTATCGATGGTGACACGATTGTGGTTGAACCTCCAAAACAGCTCCGCCAATGGATGAAGGATGTCCACATACGGCTCTACGGTCTAGAAACTCCTGAGCTCTGGGAGGAATTGGGACAAGAGTATCGCCAACACCTCGAAGAGCTGTGCTCAATTGATGCTAGAGGCCGTTTGATGATTGTGTGGGAACGCGAACGGCCAGGTACGCAGTATGAAGGTTTCCCTCTTTCAACTTTTGAACGCGGAATTGGTCATGTCTTCTTCCGTAGCGCCGGTCGGCGATACTACTACGTAAATGCCCTGATGCATCTGCTTAAGTACTCGTCACTGCATCGTGACGGACGTAATCTTTTGCGCGGCGCGCACGCAATACGCGACATAGACCTAAGAATTCCATATTCCGGCCGCTGCGCGACGCAACTCGATCCTGCCTATGGTGAGCCATCGGCCACATTTCGACAGATTTCTGAGATGGGACCCCCAGTGTGTTTACTGTCCTATCCGAAACTCCCAAGTTTGGATCCACGCGATGATAATTTCGATGCGCAGGTTTTGGGAACAATTCGCAACGCGTGGGATTCTGGTTGCCCGTTCCAGCCTGAACTGCTCCGGCAGAGCGAGTCATTAATCCACAGTGTAATGAATCAGCGAGCATCCCCCTTCGACATTCCGCTCACACTGATAAGCATTTGGGCAACCGAGCGACATGCCGGGTAATTGATAGAAGGTGAGGACTGCCCCAAAGCTCTGGTGCCTCCGGCCGGGTTATCCCAATTCACTATGACGCGTCTCCGATGCATGCACTTTGCACGTCTTTAATAGAAAAACTGTAACGATTGCCGTGCCGAAATCACTAATGTGTGAGGAGGTTTCTGTTTCTTTCCCTTACGGCAAACGGCCAAGATTGGGAGTTTCTCAAATGATCAATGCGAATGTTGCGGATTCTACAAAGGACCGCGCGGCCGCCCGGGCGCTCGTTAAGAGCATCGTGCTTGCGCAAGGGAATATCTTTATCCGAGAACTACTGCGAAGAAAGAAGATCACGATAGGGGTGCGCAAACAAGAGTTCGAAACCAATCTCCTTCAGGCCATCAACAGCGGCGACCTTCGTCTCGCGGATGTCGTGGAGTGGCTTGAGGAGGTAGAGGGATGGGGCGACCAGCATATCTATCTTTATCATCTGAAGGATGAGCTGGCTCGCAATCCGCTGTGGAGTTCGGCAGCGAGTGTCCAGCAGAGTCTTCCAAGGTCGCAGCAGAATCTTTGGGACGCAGATTCGTTAGTCTTTCCTGAGGAGTGGAGCCTCACTGGAATATCCTATAATGATGGCTCTTTGCGCTATGTCTGGCACGAACGCCTCAAGACTCTTCTGCGGCGCCTTGGAATGGATCGTCGCGACCGGATTGACGGGGATTGGTATCAATTCCGTGCATACCTCGAGCGCCCGGATCGTGCAGTTATGCGGTTCGTATTGCGGCCCGCAAAACAGTTAGCCGCGATATTCATGCAGATCCCTGCCGAAGGCAACGCACACGAGAGTGCTCACTCAATGGTTCGTGACGCAACTAAACCCCTTATCGACTGGAAGCAGCTTGCTGACTTTTCGGCCTCTGACGTTATCAAGAATCTCGATCAAGCTGTTTTGGACAGCCAGGCAAGAACGAATGTCAGATCCAAAAAAATGCGCCTCACCGATGCCGATAATTACGTTGAGTTTGCAAACACCTCGCAAGAAGGAGACTTAGCGGAATCTGAGGCAATTCGGTCGGTCCGACGAGCCGTAAAGCCCGAAGAATTTGCCGGCAACGTTGGCGTTTTCCTCTATGAGGGTCGAACTCCGACTCAGCAGAAACGTACGGTCAAGATTGAGATCTTCGGCGAACAACGCCGAATCAAAATTTGGGCGCAACTCAAGGCCAATGAAGTCTGGAGCATCTTGGAGTTGTTAACGAATTACGAGCAATGGCCAGCCAAAACATAAATTGGAGCGCCTTCACCAAGAAGTATCCTGACAAGCTGGTCGCAGCGCTTCGGGGACATATCGCGCGCGGACCATTCCGGATAACGGCGCATCGGCTCGCCATCGAAGCAAACGTAGCAGATGCTTCCGCAACCGACCTTCTAAGAGAACTTGTTCAGAACGGCTTTCTCAAGAGTGACAAAAAGCTGATTTGCCCTTGTGAACGCATGGAATCGCTCACTGCGGAACAGGCTGCCGAAGATGTCTGCGCGTTCTGTGGGCGAGCCTTTGAGATCGATGTGCCGGCCAGGCCGGTGGAGTTGATCGAGTTTGTCCATGCAGCGAAACAAACTCGGGACGTGCGCTGGTTGCTCGCACTCCACGGAATGAATACTCAGGGTGCTTGGCAGGAAACCTTCAATTGGCTCGTCTCCCGCACCTACAGGCGTTCAGTGCCCGTGGCCATCTATAAATACGGCGTTGTACGGCCTGGCGCAATTGTCAAGTTCCGGCAGCGTGCTCTCGTCCGCGAACTTACTGGACGAATTCGCCGGCTAAGCGGTCAGTCTGAGGAAACAGGATTCGGTGGGACTCCGGATGTGATCGCTCATAGTCTGGGGACCTGGCTGCTTGGTCATGCTTTGGTCGAAGACGCAACTCTACGTGTCGGAAGGGTAATTTTGCTCGGCTGTATCTTAAGACCAGACTTCGATTGGGAGCTCTTGCTGCGTCGGAAGCAGGTCGAGTCCGTTCTGTGTCACGTCGCCACAAGTGATTTTTGGGCTGGCATCGCGCACTATTTCATTCCAGATTCAGGGCCTTCGGGAAGATCTGGCTTCAACGACAGAAATAATGTTGGACATGTGGCGTTGGTGGGCAAACATCACAGCGACTTCTTCAAAGAAGCAGAGATGCCAACCCTGTTCGAACGCGTCTGGCAACCCTTTCTCACTCAAGCTGCGGGCGAATCCATGCCCGCTTCCAATGTGCTACCAGTCCGATCCTGGAGACAAACGTGGTGGCCTTTGCGAGCGACAGTCATGCGCTGGCTATTGCTCGCGGCAATAGGGGGCTTTGTTCTAGTCATTTTGTTGGGTTTGTCGCTCGGCCTAGCCGATTTATGGCGTCTGATTTGATGGCGAATTGATTTCTCCCCTAGCGCAGTGGATTGCCGTGACTCATAGGACGGGTCATTAACTGGCTGCAGCGATCCGCTTTGCCTGGTACGCCATAAAGCGCTCGAACCCGGAGCTGATGTGGGGTTCGGTCACGTGGATGTAATACTTTTCAGTGATTCTGGGTGCGCTGTGGCCCATCAATTTGGCCAAAGTGTGTCGATCCATTCCGCTCTCGGCGCAGCGCGTACCAAACGTATGGCGCCAGCAGTAGAACGGAAAGGAGTCCAAGCCGGCCTTTCTGATCGCTCGCCGGTGGGACTTCTGAATGCTGACCAAGTGGCCTGAATTGCCGGGGCCAGGGAAGACCCAACGTTTCCTTCGAGGCTCTATCCTTAGCATAAGGAGCACTTCCTTTGCTCTGGGAGTTAGGGGGAGGATTCTCTCAGCACTCTGGGTCTTCCCTTCTCTCACCTTGATGTAACCGTTGGGCATGAACTCTGATGCTTCCAGCTGAACCTGAGGCCATTCGAGACGGAAGAGCTCCGAATTCGGCCGCATTCCGGCATCGACTGCCAGGATTGTTAGGGCTCGCAGGTTGGCACCGGACGCGGCCAGATATTTCTGCTCTTCTTCGAATGAGATCACGCGATCCCTTGTTCGCTCTCCCGGAAGCGCATGTACAATCGGCGGCTTTGAGATGAGCTCCCACTCGAAGGCAAGCCTGAGAAGCCGGCGGAGCGTTCTTAAGTCTCCATTGACGGCGCTCACGCCGATACCTCTCGTTCTCCTGCCGCTTGCGAAGCGAGCAATGAGGTCGGGCTTGATCTTTGAGATCTGTGCGCTAGCGAGTTCTGGGAAAGCCAAGAGACGCGAAACGGCAGCCCCGTAGAATGCGAAGCTGCTTTCCTTGACGTGAAGCCTGGCGTACTCAAGGAACCGTGTCGAGAAATCTCGCAGCAGCGGAGCTTCAGGCATAGGGGGCTTAGGCCACGAATCCAGTGGGTGAATTTCACCCAGGCGGAGTGCCCGGCGGTGCTCGTATTCGAACTCTTCCGCGTCGGTTGCGACTTTGGTGCGCGCGGATCGTCGAATCAGGAACGCTCTAGAAATGCCGTCGCGCTGTTTGATGCTCCAGTTGAATTTGTACCAATAGGTTTGGCCGCGTTTGAAGATCATATTCATTGCTCCTCGTGAAGGCCGTACGACGGGCGTTGGATCGGGGTAGTCCTAAGAATCGGAAGGGGCGGGCTGAAGCGGTAGAGCGTGCCGGGCTGGAAGGGCTAACTGTTTGAACTTTCTCGCTTAATTAACGGAATCGATATGCTCAAGCACGTGGTTCGGGACCAGGTCGACTCCGATCCAATCGTGATACATGGCAGGGTGACGATCCTTTTTCGGGATCTCACCTGGAACACATCGGCACCAACCGTGGCAGGGCTCAAGAAGAGTGCCCATGACAGTCTGCGAGATTAGCACCGATAATTTCCCATCGTGCGTCAAAGTGGGCGAGTGGGAGCACCCATTCACTGCGATCAACAAGGAAGGCCACGCCGTCTTCCTTACCTTTTGGGCACGGGTGTTGACGAGGCTACGGCGATGGAGAACCTGCTATGGACCGCACAACTCATCCATGGGTGTCTCAAGCGGATTTCCGATGCCATAGCCCGCCGCTCCGACGGACGCTCATCAACCTAGTCTCATTTTGCGACCCCACACCTGAAGACTCTCTTTTTCAACGCTGGCCAACGAGAATTAGCGTTTTATAACTATCCGCTTTCACGCCATATTTGACGGCGGCCTTAGGAAGCGCATAATAAGTCCGCAACTCTCCCCAAATCCTATGACTACTCCTAGCAACCATCGGGATGGTCTGGTTTTCAAAAAGCTCGACCTTCACCTGCACACGCCGGCGTCCCAGTGTTTCGCCGACAAATCCGTCACTACGGACCAAATCCTTCAAGAGGCACTGAAACGGGGACTGGACGGCATTGCCGTCACGGACCACAACAGCGGCGCGTGGGTTAACGCCATGAAGAAAGCGGCAGGCAAAAAGCTGGTCGTCTTTCCTGGCGTCGAATTGACCTGTGCGTCTGGTAAAGAAGGAATTCACATCATCGCGTTATTCGATCCATCTTCGGGAACCGCTGAGGTGGAGAGCCTGTTGGGCAATTTGGGCCTTAAGCCGGCAGAGTACGGGAACATCAAGACGGTAGTTCAGAAAGATCCGATCGACGTGGCGCGCATTGTCCATGATCGAGGTGGCCTCGTCGTACTGGCCCATGCTGACTCCACGAGAGGCGTCCTCGCTGACATGCGAGGGCAGCAACGCATAAATCTGATCCAATGTCTGTATGTAAATGCCGCCGAAGGCACCGACTTCCGCGACGACGGAAAGAAGAAAACTCACAAGCGTGTGGTAGACCTTCTTGACGGCACCGACCCGGAATACAAACGAAAGCTTGCCGTCTATCAAGCGTCGGATAATCCGAGCGGAAACAACGACGGCCAACACGCCCTTGCTGGCATTGGAACTCGCTGTGCTTTTTTCAAACTCGACCAGATCAATCTCCAAGGCATGCGCCAGTGCTTTGCTGATCCGGATGTGAGAATACGGCAGGACTTCGAATTCACGGAAGTTGTGTATCCCAGGATCAGGTCAATAAAGGTCACGGGAGGGTTTTTGGAAGGCCAGGAAGCGGTTTTTCATGGCGGGCTGAACAGCATTATCGGCGCGAAGGGCACGGGAAAGTCCCTGCTCATCGAGTTCTTGCGCTTTGGACTCAACCAGCCTCCGGGCAACGAGGGCATTCGCGCTGACCATGAGGCGAAGCTAGCGAGCCGGCTTGAGAATTATGGCTATGTTGAGATAACCCTTTCGGATGAAACCGGCCAGGAATTCACGATCAGGCGAACATATGACCCTGCGGACGACCATCCATATACCGGGGACGCGTACGACATCGATCAACTGTTTCCGGTCCTGTTTCTCAGTCAGAATGAGATCATCAAGATCGCCGAGAACGAAGACGAGCAGATAGCGTTCTTGGATCGTTTCTTGGATTTTCGTTCGTATCACGACGAAATCGCTGAATACGAATCGCAACTGAAGGCCTTTGACGGACAATTAGCCGAAGGGTTTCGTGCGTTCCCCGAAAGCAGGCAAGTTGAATTATCCATAGCTACGGCAACGAAGGAAATTGAGCACCTGGACAACGCACTGACCAATCCTGCATTTGACACCTTTGCCAAGCACGATGCCAAAGATCGCGCAATCCGAGAACAGGGAGCTTCCCTAAAAACGGCACGAGAGACGGTTGAACGTTTCGCAACGACCGCGTCACAAATAACGACGGGCGGTGTCCCGAGCGACTTGAGCAACGATCCGATTCTCAAGCGTCTCCAAGACCTTAATAAAGACGCAAAGGCCCACGTCATTTCCGTGCTTGCCGAAATCTCTGGAGTCATCGCGCGGAAGGAACAAGCCTATGAGGCGGAGTACGCAAAGTGGGCGCCCACCTATGCCGCGGCTAAGAAGCAATATGACGATGAAGTAAAAAAGGGAGGCGGAGATTACAAGAATCTTGCCCAAAAAAGGGCCAAACGCGTTCGAGATGTGGAGCTGATGCAGCAAAAGCTTGCATCCAGTAAGCAAAAGAGCGACAGCATAAAGGACATAACCGCTTCCCGTAGTGAAATCCTGGGGAAGTTGAGATCGACGAGGGAGAAATTCTCCCAGGCGCGGAAAGAGAGGTGTGCCCTGATCGAATCTGACGCCAAAGGGCGATTGCGGGTCCGAATCCAGGAGTCCTCGAATGTCGAAGAGTTTAGAACGCGACTGATGTCCCTCAAGCGGGGTTCATATCTCAAAGATGTCGAGATCGACAGTATCTGTGAAGACGCAAATTCAGAGGAATTCATAAAGGCGGTCTTGCGGTACGGCGTCTTTGGGAAAGGCGAAACACTTGAGGCGCTCGCGAACAAAACGGATATCGACTCGGCCCGAATGAAGTCTCTCGCCGAGTTCCTGTGCAGTGAGTTCAAATACGAGCAATTGCTTGCTCTTGAATACAAAGCGTTGCCGGCGGACCGACCGGAAATCCTGTACAACGTTGGCCAGGATCACTTTGAGCCGCTGAACAGGCTATCAGTGGGGCAAAAATGTACCGCGATGTTGATCATCGCGCTGAGTGACGGGACCTTCCCGATCGTCATCGACCAACCCGAGGACTCGCTGGATATCCGGTCAATCTGGGAAGACATGTGCCACAAGATCAGAGGAAATAAAGAGCGCCGTCAGTTCATTTTCACGACGCACAATTCGAGCCTGGCTGTAGCTTCTGATACAGATAAATTCATCATCATGGAAGCAGAAGCATCACGGGGACAAATCGTCTTCTCTGGTTCAATGGATCATCAGCCGATTAGCGAGGAAGTGTTGTTGTATTTGGAGGGAGGCCGAGATACCTATCGAGCCAAATACGGCAAGTATCAGCGGTCGGATCTTGTCGAATAAGCACACCCGTTGAGTTTCTTCGAGGACATTAGCGATGCCATGGATATTTGGTCCGGCTTTCCCAGGACACCGGAAGACAGTCGAAATGAAAGAGCTCAAACACTTTGACCCGGTCACGCGCGCCAAGGCATTTAAGGCACGGGTCGACGAGTTCTTCTTGAAGCAGGTCGATGTCTTTAAGGAACATCCACCGTGGGCGCCGTTTCCCTTGGCAGTCATGACGTGCGTTGGCATTGAAATGTTAGGGTCCTACAAGTACGGTGATGCGAGAGGTGACCGCAATGGGCACTTCAAGCAGTTTCTCAAAGACATGGACCCTGCGTTTGGAGATGTGCGTGCAACGCCGGAGAAGAGGGATGAGGAACTCGCGGTTTTTATCTATAAGGGATTCCGCAATTCCTTGGCCCACGGATTCTACGGCAAATGGGTCTTCATAACCCATGATAAAAAGAAGGCGGCCAGATTCAATTACAGCGCACAACGGCGGCTAGTCGTACTTAATGTCTACTGGTTTTATGAGAGATTCAAAGCCGTGACCGACGACTACTTTAGAGCGCTGCTCGCCGCTCACGACGCGGTTCGAGATCCGCTGAAAACATTCAATGAAACGTTCGAGACCAATTTCTCGATGTGGATGTAGACCTTTGCGAAGCCGGCTTTCCAAGAAGAGGATGAGCTAAAGCAAATGAAATTCGGAATAAGAACACCATCCTTGAGCAAGCGTATCGCCGCGAGGACCTCATTCCCGAGGTTTGTCAGACACTCCCTCGGGTTCAAAGCGCCACGCGGGTTTGGATGGTTCACAAATCCGCGACGTGCGGCTTACAACCGAATCTACAGCCGAACGACGTTCAAAGCTGACAACCTTATCGTTTTGGCACTCATGGCGGTCTTTGCAGTTCTATATGCAATCATCAGTGGATTCGTGGCGCTCTTTGCAAGCCTCTCCCGCAGAGACACGCTGGCTTCCGGTGCCGTTGAACGCTGCCCGCGATGCAATTCAGAAATGGTTTTGAGATATGGACGCCGAGGGAAATTTTATGGCTGTTCTCGATTTCCAAATTGTAGAGGCACGCGGAACTTTGTCCAGCCCTGAGTGAAATCGGCGGGTTGATATTTTCGCAGAACGGTGCAAAGCAAATTTAAAACTTTAGACGGCGCTGCCAGTAGTCGAATTGCCACAAACATAGTCGCGAATGAGCGGTGAAAGACATCCGTTTATTTCAAATTTCGTTTACACGCCGCCAATTCCCGGCTATAGTCCCATTTTGTGGGTTCTGATCTTTCCGAAAGGGCGGCGACTCATGGAAACCAGGACCATGAAGTTTATCCATTGTGCAGATGTTCACTTAGACACCCCGCTTGTGGGTCTTGCCCAGTACCCCGGGGCTCCAGTCTCTGAGATTCGCAATGCTACGCGACGCGCTTTCGAGAAGGTTCTGGATGCTGCAGTCGCCGAGAAGATCGACTTCCTTATTATTGCGGGTGACCTTTACGACACCGGCCTGAAGAGCTTTGAATCCGCTTTGTTCTTCAACAGACAGATGGTCCGCCTCAAAGATGCTGGAATCGAGGTGTACCTCATCCACGGTAACCACGACGCCGCCAGCAGGCTCGTCAGACAGATCAGACCTCCCGGAAACGTGCATGTGTTCAAGGCCAACGAGCCGCAGACGTTCTCAATTGACCATTTACGAGTGGCTATCCATGGGCAGAGTTTCGCAACTCCGGAAGTCGTCGATGACCTTGCCTCCAACTACCCGCCGCCGGTTCCCAATTTCTTCAACATCGGAGTGCTGCATACCAACCTTTCCGGCATTTCCGACCATGCAAACTACGCTCCGTGCGACCTCGATACTTTGAAAACCAAGGGATATCAGTATTGGGCACTTGGCCACGTGCACAATCGCCAAGTTCTCTGCACAAATCCCTTCATCGTCTATCCCGGGAATGTTCAGGGCCGCCACGGAAAGGAACTCGGCGAGAAGAGCTGCGAGCTTGTGACGGTCTCCGACACCGGAGCGATCTCAGCGCATACTCTGTCGACTTCAGTGGTTCCTTGGACGCAGATCAATCTCAACGCCTCCGATTGTCATACATTGCACGACATCAGTGATAAGCTTCGCAGTGAGCTTGGCTATTTGCTGGCGCAGGAAAAAGACCGAGAGCGCATCACGGCCCTGCGGCTACGAATCATCGGGAGTACCAATGCGCATCCGGAGTTGATCCGTGACCCCGAAGAGGTGCGTGCAGAAGTGATTAGCGTTGTCAATGAGTGTGGCAACGGCCTTCTCTGGCTCGAGCGCGTCGAGATCAAGACCTTGCCAATTGTGGATCGAGCTGAATTGGTTAAACGAGACGATCCGATTGGCGAAGTGGCCAGAATTGCGGCTGAGCTGCGACGCGATCCTGCAGGCCTCGCCAATTGGCATGTGATCGCGGAGCTTGAAAAGAAGCTGCCAGCTGATATCAAGGAAGGAGCGGAACCCATCATCTTCGATGCAGTCGCATTAAACACCGCCCTTGAAGAGGCTGAAGGATTGCTGCTGGCACGCCTTTCCACTGTGGAGAGCTTGTGATAAACGCCTACCTGGGGTTCACGACCGGATTGTCGGCCGCTCGTCCACGCGCGTTGGCGGAGTCACGATGAGAATCGAGAGACTCGACCTCATTCGTTATGGGCATTTCACGGGCGGTGCCATCGACCTTCCGGCCCGACAGCCTGATTACACTGTCGTATATGGAGACAATGAAGCCGGCAAATCGACCTTGTTGCGTGGCATCTCCGCGCTATTCTTTGGCGTGCCGCCGAAGACGCCCGATGTGCATAGCTGTAAAGGCACAGAACTGCGCATTGGTGCAACCATCTCCAATGGCAGTGCAAAGTTTTCATTTCGACGGCGCAAAGGCAGCAGCGGAACCTTGCTTAGCTTGGATGAAACACGGATCGATGAGAGTGTTCTCGTCCCATTCCTCCGAGAACTGGACCGGCAACGCTTCGACCAATTCTTTGGGCTCGATCATCAGTCGCTGCGCAAAGGCGGAGAAGAGATTCTCCATGGCAAGGGCGACGTTGGCAGCGCTCTCTTTCAAGCCGCGGGCCTACTGGCTTTAAGAAAGCTCGTCGAGGGGCTGGAGAAGGAGGCAAGCGAGCTCTTCTCTCCCCAGTCAAAGGGTCGTGTCATTGGCAGCGCGATTAGCGAATATAGGGAAGCAAAACAAGAAATCCGGACAGTCGCGATCTCGGGCGCGAAAGCAAGAGATATCAAGGCGGATTTGGAAAAAGCCCAAGAGCAATGCGAAAGACTTAAGCAGGAAGCTCGTTCACTGCATCAGGAACTGGTGAAGCTGCGCAGGATTGCGAGTAACAAGCCTGACGTTGCGAAGCTGCAGGGCCTGCGATCAGCCCTTGTCGCTTTGGGGCCAGTTTCGGTCCTCCCGGCGAATGCCCGCAGGCAGCGCGACGATTCCGTTGCTGTCCTCTCGGCCGCGACTCGTGAGATCCATACTCTGAACGAGCAGATTACGCAACGTAAGGAATGGATGCAGGCGCAGCCCGAAAGTGCATCATTGAAGACTCAGGCCGCAGATATCGACCAGTTGAATGGGGAGATTGGCGACTACATGCGGAGCGTGACCGACCTTCCGAGACGAAACAATGAACTCGATGAATGCATTCGTTTGGCCGAAGAAAAGTGGCGAGAAGTTTGGCGTAAGCACCCGATCGAAGATGCAGAGCAACTGCGCAATACATACTCGCGCAAATCCGAAATCCTTGATCTCATCACCAGCCATGCTCGGCTTACGGCTACGTTTGAAAAGACCTCCGAGCAATTTCGGGAGGGAAAAGAAGAACATGCACGACTCACCGAAGCACTAGCTCTTAATGCTGAAGCTCCCGATCCGGCCACGCTTTTAGCAACTGTAGATGCTGCTAAATCGTTGGGAGATGTTGGCAGCGAGATCGCACGCTTGCGATCAGCCATCGAGAGTCTGAATACTAAAGCAACTCGGGAATTGCAGACACTTGCATTATGGTCGGGCACCATTGAACAACTTGAAAAACTGAAGACGCCACTGCCAGTGACCGTGGACCGTTTTGCCCAGGAGTGGGAACTTGTTGTCAATAAGCGCAGCGCTGTGCATCTCCGGGTTGGGGCAATTGAGCAGTCACTCACAGCCAAGCGCGACGAACTTAAGCGGTATGCCGGGAAGATCGGCAAAGCGGGAGAGAGCGACCTGGTTGAAGTTCGCGGCAAACGTGATCACTTGTGGCAGCTGATTCGAGCTTCCGGTTTCGACGGGAGCCTTTCGCCGGAGGAAGCACAAAAGCAGTCGGGATCGCCGGCCTCCTTGCCAGAGAGCTTCGCCCAACAGCTTCGCGCGGCCGACGAGATGTCCGATCTTCGGTTCACTCACGCCAAAGATGTCGTAATCAACGACCGTGTCACCAGAGAAATAGACTCTGCCATCAACGACTTACAAGACACGAAGGAAGAGGATTCGAAGCTTACGGCTGAGGAAAGTGCGCTACACCAGCGCTGGTCGAGAGAATGGGTCGGTCTTAGTGTGACACCCCTCTCTCCCCCTGAAATGAAGCAGTGGTTGCAATTGCGCCAGGCAGTTGTGGCCTCACTGGAACAGGCCCGTCAAAAAGAGGGTGATTTGGCGCTAGTAGCAGAGCGGGCATCCATTGCTACTGCAGAAATTCGGGCAGGTCTCACGCAAGTAGGGTCACCGCTGCCGGGCGGGAACGAGTCACTTGCAGTCCTGATCAGAGTTGCAGAGGAAGTCGCTCGCGAGCTTGGACGACGAAGGCAATCCATTCAGGATCTCAAACGGCAGTTGAGGCTACTCCAGTTAGAGAAGCGCCAAGAATCGCTCGCAGAGTGCGAGAGCGAAATGTCGCAATGGTCTGCCAAATGGACGCCATTCGTTCAGGAATTGGTTCTGCCCGGGACCGCTACGCCAAAGCAGGTGAGAGAAGCGCTGGAGGTCCTAGAGAAAGTGTTCGAACACCTGCGGGATGCTGAGCACTTACGACATCGAGTTAAGAGGATCAGCGACAATATTCGAGAATTCCAGACCAAAGCTGAGCACCTGGTCCAAGCCCTTGACCCTGCGCTGGCAGGTCTCTCTCCGCAGGCAGCTGTCGCACAATTGCACATGCGCGTTGTCGATAGCGGCAAGGCGGAGACCGCCCGCGCTGCCTGGGAACGTGAGAATGCGGTCGACGAACAAGCCGTTACTGATTGCCGCGCCAAAGCCCAGTCGGCTTCCTCTACGATTACTCAATTGAGGCAGCTCGCGAATTGCGATGATGACTTGCAGTTCGAATCGAGTTTGGCGGCCGCCGAGCAGAAGTCCGCACACGAGCAGGAGTACAGCCGTATTGCCCAAGGATTGATCGAACGCAACGCCATTCCCGATGTGAAACAGATCGAAGCGGAAGCATCTGGGTTCGAGTTGGATACTCTTCAGATGGAGATCGTCTCCCGTGAAGCGCGGCTCAAGACGCTTGAGGACGAGGACGTGTTCAATGCAACCCGCGACTACATTAAGCTCGCACAAGAGTACGAGCGCCTGCAAGCTAGCGAGGAATCGGCACTTCAAGCGCAAAAAGCCGAATCAGCGTTGGCAAAGCTACGGCCTGCGGTGGCTCAATATCTTAGACTTAGGCTCGCTTCCGAGGTACTGCAGCGAGCGATGGAGTCATACCGCGAAAAGCATCAGGGCGCAGTCTTGCAGCGAGCGAGCGAACTGTTTTCACGGCTAACTCTGGGCGAGCATTCTGGCCTAACGACCACGTTTGGCGACAATGACAATCAGGTTCTCGTTGCAGTCCGCAAGAACAAGGGGCATGTAGAAGTCAAAGGACTCAGTGATGGCACCCTAGATCAGCTTTATCTTTCGTTGCGACTGGCCGCCATCGAAGATCATGTCGTCAGGGTAGCGCCTTGTCCAGTGATTCTCGACGACACCCTGATCAATAGCGATGACCCTCGCGCTTCTGCGGCCCTCGAAATCTTCGCAGAATTTGCGAGGCAAACACAGGTGCTCTTGTTCACGCATCATCGGCACCTCGCAGAACTAGCTACAAGGGCAGGTGCTCAGATAATCGAACTGCGCTCTTTCGCAGTAGCAGCCCATGGTTAATCTTGTTTCCTGCGGGCAATACACTCTCAGGTTGATTGATCAAGACAGCGGATTCTAGGAAGCTAATTGACGGCACATCCGTCGAACATTCTTCTTTTAGCTGCTGATTCCGCGGCGCAGATCAAGAAATGGGTAATTTCGTGAACCCCGAGCATTTTTTCTGGACCGGGCAATCTGTATAATCGCCCCATGTCAATCGAAAACATAATCGAGGCATTGGAAGAAGAGCGGGATCGCCTATCACAGGCGATCGAGGCCCTGAAGGGTGCCAGCCCAGGAGGACGGCGTGGCCGGCGGCCCGGCAGGCACCTCAGTGCGGAGGCGCGCCGCAGGATCGGCGCAGCCATGCGTAGACGTTGGGCTGAGAGAAAGAAGAAAGAAAAGGCGGCCTAAATCCTGGCAGAGTGACTGTCCAACCGACTTCAGCCATATGAGGGCCCCCATTCTTATGCACGGTGACTGGCAATAATCGAGCCTGATTCGAGCTTCCACAGAGACACTCGCAATACCCTTTCAGCCGCAAAATACAAACCTGAATCGCCAGCTGGAAGAGGGTCGGGAAGAACAACGCGATTTGCGCCCGAGGCCGATGAGCAACCTGGCGACATGCATGAGTCCGTTGCTTGAGCGCCCGGGTCATGCGCTGGACATCGCCTCAAAAACGGACTGACCTGCGCCCACCATATCCTGCGCTCATGTCGCCGAAACCAGATGTCGTACCGTCGGCTCACGACGCGTGTAGCTGCGCAGTCGTTGTTCGAGTTCATGGTCGGCGCGGGTAAAGCGCTCGTGCTGACGCTGGTGTTCCGCCCAGGAACGCACGATGAAGGTTTCGACGTAGCGATTCTCAATTTCCATATCCAAAAAGATTCCCCATCGCGACGCGCCATCGCGGCGCCGAATGCGCCCATATCTATGCACAGCTTCGAGAAACTCCGGCGTCTTCTCTCGAATCACGTCGTACTCCACGGTGACCATGATCGGGCCGACATCGTCTGCATCCGCCGCTAGATCGGTATTGACAATCCTCGGCAATGGCCAGTGGACCCAGGGCGTGAGATCTACGGTTACGTTGGGAAGGCGCAAAAACATCACCAGACCCGTAGTGGCTACTGTCCCCATTCCGGCCCACAGTAGCGCGTTGTGCAGGCCGAACCGTCCCGCCAAGGCGCCCCATGCGGCGCTCCCGCCAGCAACCCCTCCTTGAAGAACCAGCATCGAGACAGCAAGTACGCGGGCACGTACCCAGTCGGGTGTGAGTTTCAGGATCAGCACATTGAATAGTGAGATGAACACGATCCACGCTGAGCCTCCGACAAGCATGACCATGCTCAGCGCCGGTAGCGCACGCAAGCCCCCAGCCCCGATGGAAGCCAGACCAAAGATCACAACGCCGCCCGAGACCACCACTTCAGTCGATAACCGGACTCGCAGGGGCTGTAATAGTAGAGCGCCGAGCACTGCACCCAGGCCGAAGCATCCCAGCAGCAGTCCATAGACAACGGGGTTGTTGTTCACACTGTGAGCGACTGAAGGAAGCAAGGCAAGAAGTCCGCTGGCAAAGAACATCACACAGCCGGAGCGGAAGATGAGCGCTCGAATCGTCGGCGAGTAGCGAACGTATCGTATCCCTGCAACACTAGCGCCAGCGAACGTCTCCGCGGGCGCCGTCCGCTTTCGGACAGATCGTTTCCAGCGTGCGATTACAACTATAACGGCCAGAAATGACGCCGCGTTGACGAGAAATGCAGTACCGACTCCAGCTGCCGCAATGAGGACCCCGGCCAGCGCCGGCCCAATGGCGCGTGCGAAGTTAAATTCAATGCCGTTGAGTGCCGCTGCCGTCGCCAGGTCTTGCTTAGGAACCAGGTCAGGCAACACCGCCCGCCATGCGGGGCTCTCGAAGGCATCACCCGCCGACAGAGCAAACGTCAGAATGAGCAGTGATACCGGAGCCATCAACCCGGCGAAAGTCAGACCGGCTAGAAGAAGAGCGACCAGCATCATCCATGTTTCGGTGAACAAGATCAGCTTGCGGCGATCCACGATGTCGCCGATCGCCCCTGCTGGCAGGGCGAGCACGAAGAAGGGAAGTGCCGACGCCGTCTGCGTGAGGGCAACATACAGCGGACCGGCGTTGAGCGAAACCATCAACCACGCCGCACCCACACCCTGCATGAACGCACCTACATCCGAGGCGATGTCGGCGATCAGCAGGTTACGGAAGATCGGCGTCCTTAACGGCCGCCAGATGCTTGTCGCGTGCTCAGCTGAGGTCAGCACAATAGATAATAGTAATCATGAACGCGTGTGTACGATCATTGGTTTGTAGGAGATACCAAAACCACCCTGCGAGCCTTGCAAGTTCTTGCAGTTCACGCTCTTCAAATCTCTTTCTGGGATTCGTCGGGCTGCGATCAATCAGAGACACTGGCACATTGGTAACCGGAAAGGCGGTTTCCATGAAAAAATTCTCCTTGGCTTTGGGAAGCTCTCTAGGGTGGGTCTTACCTGAATGCAGGATCTTGAGGGATAGGCAGTAGTGGTTGGTCTTGCAGGTTTATTGCTTTCTGAAAACTGCGAAATCGCCTGGGGAGCGATTTAGGGAAGGTGCAGAACCGAAAACCCGGCTGTTTCCGCCGCTTTAGACAGGCGTTGGTCTCCACAAACAAAACTTCGCCTTGCCGGTCTTTGCTGGCACCATGTCATGGCCGCTGCAAGCTGCAGGCTGTCAGCGGCCCGCAGGTCGTAAGCTTCCAGCATCTGGGTTGCAAGATCGCGTAAAGCATCCGTGGGAAGAATCTCCCTCCATCCGCGATTTAACATTTCAAGACGAGAGAGAGCCCCTTTCTTGCCGGCATCGTTCAGTTTACCCGTGCGACGCAACCGTGAGACGGCGCTATAGATTTCAACCGTGCTCCCCCACCACACGACGGGAACAAGCCGGCGCAGATAAGTTTGTGCCTGGCGGCTCGCATTCTCATGAACGCACAAGGGCACCAAGGCGCTTGCATCCCAGAAGGCAATCGTCTTGCTCATCTTCCTTCTTCTCGCTCCTCGAGTAGAGCCCTGGTCCCTTCACTTCCACCAACGCTCCCGGTACGAATCTTTCGCAACTCGTCAACTTTGACTGACGTTTTTGGAATCCGCATCTTCCCTGCCGCGACCAGAAGCAGTTCCTCCTCCGTCGCTTCCCCGGAAGCAAAAGGAACTAGTTTGGCCACCGGCAGGTTCCGATCCCGGATGACAATCTCCTCGCCTGCCTTTGCAAATGTCAGATACCGGCTCAGGGAATTCTTCAGTTCTGCCACGTTGACGCTGCGCATGCTGCCCCCTTCTTCCGTCATGGCTATTATAGCCATGTTTTGCCGATTCCTGATAGCTCTATCGGGCATGTCCTGATTCCTCGCCATCGGGACTGCTGGCGTTCGAGCTGATGGTTGAACTTCCACCCATCCGCACGCTGCCCGGATCGGACGAGCATGAGACCACCTGTGGATGGGCCTCTTTCACGTAGGGGAGGCGGATGTTAGTTACCGGAGCTTTGGAGTCGCTCAGGTTCATCTTGCTCAAGGGAACTATAACGCGGCGGTGGCTCTTCTGTTGAAGGATGGTGAACCTTCGGCCTCGGGTGCGACTTTCGTGCGCGCGGACCTTCGAATGAGAGGAGACCTCGAAGTACCATCGCGATGCTTGAAACTCCAGTTGAATTTGTACCAATACGTTTGGCCACGCTTGAAGATCATTAGGCGACATCACGGCCCAAGAAATCACCATTATTCCTGACTGGTTTCGTTATCAATACCTTACACGGAATGTGGGGGCTACGATCGCGCAAATCTCCGCAGCGGCGCGTAGTCGTGGTTGTCCGCGGCGCGCAGCGCTTCAATATATTGCCTGCGCACGTCGCCGGCCTGCTGCAGGTTTGCCCTTCCCCAGGTGAAGCGCTCGCCGCCCAGGCTCAGGACCAGCAGGTCCGCCATCAGGCGGGCATGCCTGCCGTTGCCATTCGGGAACGGATGAATATGCACCAGCCGGTGATGGAACCGCACGGCGATCTCGTCGGGCGGATAGGTCTTGTGTTCAACCCACGTCTTGGCGTCTTCCAGCAGCTCGTGCACCGCGACGGGAATTTCATAGTAGTGGATGCCGAGATTTCGTTCTGTCGTCCTGAACTTGCCCGCCCAGCGCCATACGTCGCCAAGCATCCGGTCGTGAAGATCCTTGAGGAACTTTTCACTGAGCAGATCGCGCTTGCGGGCAAGCGCCCAGTCCTGCCCGCGTGCGATGTTCTCCTGCTCGGCCGCGTTCAGCTCCGCGCGATAGGCGATATGCGCCGGAATCAAATCCGCCCGCTCTTCGGGCGTAAGCGGCGTTGCGTCCTCGGCTTCCTGGAAAAGTTCATCCGCCATCGGCTATTCCCAAAATTTACTCGGGCTGGTCTCGCGCAGCGCCTCATCGACGCGCTCCTCCTCCGCCTTGCCCTGCACCTTCTGATCTTCAAGCAGCATGGAGTGCTCCACGGGCGCTCGGCGGCGGCGGATGAAGTTACGCGCGCGCGCACGCACCGTCTCCTCCAGCGATTGCTTTGGGACAAAGGCATATACGAGCGTACAATCGAGCGCGTCCGCCACGCGCCGCAAGGTCGCAAGCTCGATGCTGCCCCTCGCCTCCGATTGCTCCAGCTTGTGAAGGGTCGGTTGTTTTACGCCGACACGGCCCGCCAGCTGCTCCGCCGTCATGCCGAGCGCCTCCCGGATGGCCCTGATCCACCCCTTGACCGGTGCGCTATACCGCGATACCGGACCAAAATCCTTCAAGCGCTCGTCAAGGTGGGCCCGAGACTGGGCTGCAAGTCTTGGTTTTTTCATAGCTTATGGCCTATATTTCAGGTAAAAAGTATAGCCTATGGACTATTAGAAATCAACATTACAATAGCCTATAGCATATAATAATCCTTGCTCAGCATATATTATGGGCATGATCGCGGACTATATAAGGACGGGATTATCAGTTTTTATACGATAAAAAGTATATTGACAGTTTATGCGCTATACAGTATATTACTGATTAATACGTTATAGGGTATGAGAGGAGACAGCCATGGACCAGATCGCCCGAACGCCCCAACAGATCGGAGCCATAATACAGCGCCAACGGCGCAAGCTGGGGCAGACGCAACATAGCCTGGGCTCTCGAATCAAGCATCGCCAGGCTACGATCTCAAGGCTGGAAGCCGGAGGATCAGGCACCAGTCTCGATACCCTCCTTGATGTTCTCGCCGCTCTCAATCTCGAATTGGTGGTGCGGCCGCGCACAAAAGGCTCTGCGAAAGATATTGAGGCTCTGTTCTGATGGCACGTACACGCACCCATGTTCCTCTGGATGTTTTCCTCAACGGGCGGCTCGTCGGGCGGCTCACCAAAGACCCCGGCGGGTCCGTCGATTTCACTTACCATGAAACCTGGCTGGGCTGGGAGAATGCCTTGCCCGTCTCTGTCTCTTTGCCTTTGCGGGAAGACAGATATTCAGGCCGAGCCGTCACCGCTGTTTTCGACAACCTGCTACCCGACAACGACGACATACGTAACCGTCTCGCCGCGCGCGTCAGGGCGGAAGGAAGCGATGCCTATAGCCTTCTCTCAGCGATTGGACGCGATTGCGTCGGAGCGCTGCAGTTTCTGCCCGAAGGCACCGATCCCGGACCAGCCGGCCAGGTCGAAGGACGCGCCCTGTCCGACGAAGAAATAGCCGCAATTCTCGGCGACCTGAACAGAACACCGCTCGGCGTTACTGACGATGGAGAATTCCGGATCTCCATCGCCGGCGCGCAAGAAAAGACGGCGCTGCTTTTCTGGCAGGACAGATGGAACGCCCCCCACGGCAGTACAGCCACCACGCATATCCTCAAACCGCAGATCGGGATGCGCGGGGATATCGATCTGTCACAGAGCGTCGAAAACGAGCACCTCTGCATGAAACTGACAGCGGCCCTCGGGCTGCCGACGGCCCGCACGGATATTGCTGATTTCGGCGGCAGGCGTGTTCTTGTCGTCGAACGCTTCGATCGGCTTTGGACAGCCGACCGCCGCCTCCTCCGCCTCCCGCAAGAAGACTGCTGCCAAGCACTATCGGTTCCACCAACTGCAAAATATCAGGCGCAAGGAGGACCGGGAATCGCCGCTATATTGGATTTGCTGAGAGGCAGCGACGATCCCGAGGCAGACCGCAGGAACTTCATGAAAGCGCAAATCGTCTTCTGGCTCATGGGCGCGATAGACGGACACGCGAAGAATTTCAGCATCTTTCTCAGTCCCGGAGGGCGGTTCCGCATGACGCCCCTGTATGACGTGATGTCTGCCCAACCAGCCGTCGACGCGGGGCAAATGCGCCATAATAAAATGAAACTGGCGCTCGCGGTCGGCGACAACAATCATTATGTTATGGATACGATCCTGCCCCGGCATTTCATCCAGACGGGAGAAACTGCTGGAATTCCTGCTGCGACAACACACGATATTCTTCGTGAGCTGCAGGCGGGCGTTCCGGCGGCCCTTGAAGCCATCCGTCAGGAACTGCCTGCCGGTTTTCCAGATGCCATCGTCAATTCCATCTACAACGGCATGCTCAATCGACTGCGCCGTATCGAGGAAATCAAAGACCTGGCAAGTGCCGCCCGAGCAGAAGAGGCAAGGAACTGAAGTCATGACAAATCCCTGCAAGGAGGGGCTTCGCTCCTGGAAGCCTGATGTGGGTACCTTCCACAATCACCTGAAATCGGTGTGGAAGTTATCACTGTCAACATGTCATAGTCATGACTGGACACGAATTCCCGCAGGCGCGGATGACAAACACAACCGCATTGACCAAACTTACAAAGGCCGCAACAGCCTACACGCATGACGTACGGGAACTTTTAGCAAATAGCTCGACAACCGAGGCCACCTACTATCCGTCCGTGCGCTCTCTCATTGCCGCCGCTCTCAGTGCTGAGGACCTTCCTTTCGATGTACGCATTAACACCAGCGAAAAGAAAGTCGGAGGTGGCATCAACCTTCCGGACGTTGCGCTCTACGATTCCGACGGCCAGTTCCTTGTGGTTTGCGGCGAGGTGAAGCTTCCGGCGATCGAACTCGATGAGCTTGCGATGTCCACTGAGAACAAGGACCAGGTTGGTCGGTATCTGGCCACGACACGGGCTGTTTTAATCAGTAATGTCCGCTCCTTTGTCCTCGTGACCGTCAACTCGAAGTGGAATGAGGACGGCACCGTGCCGCCGAATGCGCGACGCATCGAGCAATTGAATTCATATTGTTTCGTCTGCTAGGCGCACTGGGTCGCGGTCTATGAACAAGCTGAAGGCGACCGGGTTTAATGTACAGGAAAATTAAAACCTTGCGTTTCGTACCTCGCGCGCGGTTTGGGAATGGCATGGCGATATCGGCCGCCAGTTCCGCGTGCTGCCGGTAGAACTACCGGCGAGCGCATAACTCAGCAACCATTACTGCAGGATTCTTAGATCGGGCATTGCGAAGGGTTCGCAGCAGGCGCGCCTCTTTGAATCCACTTTCAAGAAATTCCTGAAGGAAGGCGCCGCCTTCCTTTGCTCCCGCGATTCAGGCGAACCAGCTGCTGTCACTGGTGCGATCATCTTCAGGCAGCGGGTTGGCTAGAATCAGCTCGGCTACATAGGCGCGTCCCCGGGGCCGCAGTACTCGCGCAAGTTCTAAAAAGATCTCTTTTCGCTGTGGATTCAGATTGAAAATTCCATTCACCAGCACCACGTCCACGGCCCCGCTAGGCAGGGGAAGATGTTCTGCGTCCCCTTGCTGAAAGTCTAGCTGAGGGAGATTGCACAGCTCCTTCGCTGCGCGTGCACGAGCCAACATAGCTTCACTAAAATCTATCCCAATCACTCGTCCTGCAGCTCCCACGCGCCGCGCGGCGACGATTGAGTCCATCCCTGCCCCGCATCCGAGATCGAGGACGGTAGCGCCCGCGGGTAAATCCGCAAACAAAGACACATTCGATACGCCGGCGAAGGCTTCCAGTGAAGGATGCGGCACTTCATCCAGTACACCCGCCGGATAGCCCAGATCCTCCGCCAACTTTCGGCCGACCGGAAATGGATGCTTTTGCTTCGGAGCGGTGGCCGCTGCAGAATAAGCCACTTTGACTCTAGCCCGAAGCAGATCGGCCTTTTCCGGCGACAGCTGCGTAAAGCTCATTGGCTCCTCGTTCCCGCGAAGGCTTTGGATGAAGGTTCTGCTCCACTGGCAAGGGGTAATCCCAGCGCAGACCAGTCATGAATACTTAAATCCAGCCTGAATGCCCGAAGCCCTCTGGAGCGCAGCATGCGGACTGCGTCCGCCGCAAACATGCAGTAAGGCCCGCGGCAATAAGCGACGATATCTCTCCTGCGGGGTAATTTGGCCAGGCGCGATTTGAGCTTCTCTATAGGAATTCCCAGAGCTCCGCGAATGTGCCCGGCCCGGTATTCTTCTTCCGGACGAACGTCAATTACCACCACTTCCCTGGTTTTCACCCGCTTCATCAAAGTGTCGCCATCTAGCGGGTACAGCTCCTTTGGATTTTCATGAAAGAGCTCGCGAATGCGCTTCATTTCCGCCAGTCGCTCCTCCGCCAGCATTCGGTATGACCGAAAGAAATCGCACACTAAAGCATCGGCCAGAGAAAAAAAGACAAATCGTCCCTGCTTGCGTCCTCGTACCAGCTGCGCCGCTTCCAGCACGTGAAGGTGCTGCGATGCATTGGCCACGCTCATTTCTGCATGTTTCGCCAACTGTTCCACGGTTCGTTCGGCCTGGCAGAGCAGATCGAGAAGCTCCAGGCGTTTTGGACTGGCCAGTGCTTTGCCGATGCGTGCCAAATTGGAATACGCGGCATCCTTGAACTGTCTCTTGCGGGGTTGGGTGTTATCGGCCATATTCAAGTAATCAATTGCATATTTGACTACGATTATCGCTCCACATAGTTCTAGCGATTGCCTCCCGCTCTAACAATTTCGGTTTTCAGAATTCTTTGGTCCGCAAGCATAGCCTTCCTGAGACTGCAGCTTACTATTCAGCGAAATGTCATCTGTCAAAAGGGAGGGGAGATGTTCAAGGGCCGACGTGTGGCTGGATTAGCTTTGCTATGGCCGCTGTTCGCTGTGGTGGTGAGCGCGGATGAAGTTCCGGTGAATGTGGGCATGATCCCTGATGCCGGTGCAACGCAGGTTTCGGTCGAAGATAAGGCGCCGCTGAAGGCGTATTTGGCGCGAGCCTTAGGACGGCCCGTCAACCTGGTTATCCCCACCAACTACAATGCCACCATTGAGGCCTTGGGGAACGGTTCGCTCGACTTCGCTTATCTCGGCGGTCTTACGTACATCAAGGCGCATGCTCGGTACGGCGTCGTGCCCTTGGTGCAGCGCAGCAGCGATGTGCAGTTCCACTCCTACTTCATCACTTCTGCCGATTCCGGTATTCATTCCCTGGGTGACTTGAAACGGAGGAGCTTTGCTTTCGGAGACATCAGTTCCACCAGCGGCCATCTGATGCCCTACCTCGAGATGCGGCAGGCGGGTCTGAATCCTGACACCGATCTGAAATACCGCTACACGGGCAGCCATCCGGCCACGGCCAAAGCCGTCGAATCAGGCGCGGCCGACGCCGGCGCTCTGGACGAGAGTGTCTATAACTCGATGGTGTCTGAGGGCAAGCTCGACCCACTCAAGGTGCGAGTCTTCTACACGTCGAAGCCCTTCGTGGATTATGTGTGGGTGGCACGCAAAGAGGTTGATCAGGCCACACAGGAGAAGTTCGTGCGAGCCTTTACCAATCTTCGAGAAGGTCAGAGCGATGACATTCTCCAAATTCTGCGCGGGAAGAATTTTATCCGGGCCAACAATGAGGAATATGCGATTCTGCGCCTCGTCGCCCAGGACCTCAAGATGTTCTAGTTTGGCCGGGCGGGAGGCGTTACTTGCCTTTTAACTAAGGTCTACCGATGCTTGAAATACGTAATCTCGTTGTTTCCAGGGCCCGCAAAGCTGCTCCCGTGCTCAACGAAGTTTCCCTGAGCGTTCGCCGAGGCGAAAAGCTTGCAATAGTTGGCCCCAGCGGCGCGGGCAAGACAACCCTCTTTCGCGCTATCTGCGGATTTCTCCCCATTCTATCCGGGAGCATCACTGTGGATGGCACGGAGGTGAAGGGCTTGCGCGGCAGGCGCTTGCGAAAATTGCGGTGCCGGGTGGGCATGATTTCTCAGCGGCATGATCTAGTAGACGGGTTAAGCGTGCATCAAAACGTGATGGCGGGGGCCTTGGGACGCTGGACCACAGTTCACGCCCTCCGGTTTCTGCTATTGCCAAAACCTGCCGAACTGGACGAAGCCGAGCGGGCCCTTTCCTGCGTGCATTTGGAACGAAAGCTGCGCTGCCGCACTTCTGACCTTTCCGGCGGTGAGCATCAGCGGGTCGCTATCGCCCGGGCTTTGGTGCAACAGCCTCTGGTATTGCTTGCGGATGAGCCCGTCGCCTCACTTGATCCCATCCTCAGCCGACAGATTATCTCTCTTCTATGCAGCCTCGCCCACGACAACGGTTTTGCTTTTTTGTGTTCGCTGCATCAGCCGGAGTTTGCCTATGAACATTTTGATCGTATGATCAGCATTGAGGCCGGGAAGATCACTTCTGACGAACGGTCGCAACCTGCCCGGCAATGTACGCTCAGAGTAGGGGCTTGATGTCGATGCTCTCCATACTCCGCTGAGCCGCTCCAGCTCGGCACGGGTCGTCTTCACTTGGCCGACGTTTGAAAAGCTACGCACTGCTTCCTCGCGTCTTCTAGGTCCGGCAGCTTGTAGTCCTGCTGAACCACCACCACTTTGCCACCCTTGTCGCGTATTGCCTGAATTTGCTTGTCGCCTAGCTCGCTCATGAACTTCATTCCACGGTTACTTTCGACTCACTAAGAAAGCCTATCTCAATTACCCAAACCCCTTATCTCATTGATTTCGTGGCCATTCTGCTTTGGCAATCGCCTTGCTTCAGTTCTTCTTCTGAGCCCAGTTTATGGCTCAAAGGGGTGACACGATGAAATTATCTAGTATCGCAAGTATAGGCGTTCTCGTCCTGGTCGGAGTAGCGCTGTCCTATGGCCAGCGAGGTGGGCACGGGCCCGGCGGTGGCGCGCCTCCTTCTGGGGTGGGTGGGGGGCCTCCATCAGGAGTAGGCGCTAGTACACCCGACCATGGCTCCGCGCCCGCCGGTCAGACAACATCGCCGACACAATCCCAGAAGCGTTCGCCTGAACAACTGCTGGATCAAAACTCGAAGTTGACTGCCAACCTGCAGAAGCTTCTGCCGGCAGGCACAAGTCCGCAACAGGCGTGTTCCGGTTTCAAGAACTTGGGTGAGTGCGTTGCCGCGATTCATGTGTCCCACAACTTGGGAATTCCGTT